>ENA-UEYF01000060-UEYF01000060.1-human-gut-metagenome-genome-assembly--contig:-NODE-60-length-99457-cov-31.534232_pt1 | contig 99457 bp, 80 predicted proteins | sample MGYA00242902_ERZ507920 | MGnify/ENA primary metagenome ERZ507920 (study PRJEB26167, sample SAMN06115402) | human gut metagenome | host: Homo sapiens | place: China:Jiangxi | collected 2016-07-05...
GCGGAAATAGCTCAGTTGGTAGAGCATAACCTTGCCAAGGTTAGGGTCGCGAGTTCGAGTCTCGTTTTCCGCTCTCTCAGAGAAATCGACAAAAGTTGGTTTCTCTTTTTTTTATGCCATAAGTTTGTTTCTTATTGTTGAGATTATATATATTTGCGCCTGCAATATTAAAACTTAGTAGATAATGAAAACTTATGATATTTATTTCTCGGATGGTGAGTCAAGTGACAACAAGGGTTTCTTTATAAAGACAGAAGAAAAGGCTGTTCATATGGCCGAAGATATGTTGGTGAAAGGAAACAGTTATACGGAGGATTATGCCGGAGGAACTATTTCGGTAGTCGATTCGGATGGTAACACCGTATGGAGCAAGCCTATCCCCGTGAAATGATTGAATCGGAATATTAATATAAAACAAGTGAAGTTATGTTCTCAGGAATAGTAGAAGAATATGCGGAGGTAGTAAAAGTGGTGAAAGATCAGGAGAACCTGCATCTGACGTTGAAATGTTCGTTCGTTGATGAACTGAAGATTGATCAGAGTATTTCTCATAACGGGGTTTGCCTGACAGTGGTAAGTATTCAGGATGGAACTTATACGGTTACAGCCATGAAGGAAACCATCGACCGCTCGAATATCGGTCTGCTCAAGCCGGGCGATAAGGTGAACGTGGAGCGCAGTATGCTGATGAACGGTCGTCTGGATGGTCATATCGTTCAGGGGCATGTGGATCAGACCGCTACTTGTGTGGCAATAGACGATGCTGAAGGTAGCTGGTATTTTACGTTTAAGTATGCTTTCGATCCGGAAATGGCAAAACGTGGTTACTTTACGGTAGACAAAGGTTCGGTTACTGTCAACGGAGTCAGCTTGACGGTCTGCAATCCTACGGAAGACACTTTTCAGGTTGCCATCATTCCTTATACCTATGAACATACCAACTTTCATACATTGCATGTAGGAAGTGTTGTTAATCTGGAATTTGATATTATCGGCAAGTACTTGAGCCGTATGATGCAGCTTACAAAATAATTGCATATATAGAAAGGAGAAGAGCAAAAATGATTCACGTGTTTCATTTTTGCTCTTCTTTGTTATTGGGGGATTCCGTCGGATGGACGGCTGCTCTTATAAGTCTTTTAGCAATACCTGACTGTTGTTGTAGATGTATTCCTGACGCGCGTGTTGCAGTATTTTCCAGGATTCGGAGTATTGCCGGCGGTCTACCTTGAAGTCTTCGGAGCCGGTGGAATCCAGTTTTTCCAGCAGGATACCTACTGTCAGCTTGTTTGTGTCCATTCCCGGCAGGTAGCGTATGTCGCCTTTCTTTTCTTCTATGGTTTCGTAAATGAGGTGTATGTCCTGCAATTCATACAAGATTCGTTTGGTCAGCCGGATTGGTATTTTATATTGCTTGCTGATTTCTTCGGCCGAATAAGGTTTCTTTTCTTCTGCAAAGTTCTTGCAGATAGCCGAGAGAATGATGGTGCAGAAGTAATCGTGATAGCGGCGGCTGATGTGTTCTGTTTCTTTTCCGAAATCGAATGATTCCAGATTCTGGCTGATGTAGCTCATCTCGGCACCGAAGAGGCAGATGGTCCACGAAATCTGAGTCCATAACAGGAACATCGGGATGGCAGCAAAGCTACCGTAGATGGCATTGTAGTTCGAAACCCATATCTGGCTGTTTACATAGAAGAACTGAAATGCCTGAAAGGCTGTTCCTGCCAGTATACCCGGAAACCATGTATGTTTCAGCTTGACTTTGGTGTTGGGTATAAAGATATATAGTCCGATAAACATTCCCCACGTCAGGGCGTAAGGGGTGAGCCTTACCAGAAACTTCAGGATAGGGGCAAGGACCAGAAAGTTATCCATGCTTTTTATGTAGGTTGTCATGAAGATGGTCAGACCACTTGAGATGACAATCAGTAACGGTAAAAGCAGAATCATGGAAAAGTAATCTGTTATTTTCCGGAAAACTGAGCGCGGCCGTTTGACTTGCCAGATTGCATTGAAGCTTCGTTCGATGTTGTCTGTCAAGATGAGTACGGTCCATAGTAACATGATTAAGCCGATGCCGATGAAGATGCCGCTTTGTGCATGCTCCAGATAAGAGTTTATCCACGAAATAATCAGTTCGCTTTGCTGGCTTGCCACTCCCTGCCGGAGCTGGATTTCCATCAGGGTGTCGAAGCCGAACCCGCGTGCTATGGCAAACAGGATGGCAAGTATGGGGATGATGGACAGCAGTGTGCTGTATGTCAGGGCAGATGCCCGGATCTGAATGCGGTCATTCAGGAACTGGTTGACAGAAAGATAAACGATTTTAATGCATGAATATAACTGACGCCGTATGGGGGATACCTCATCTTCGGTTATTCTCCAGATTCCGTCGGTGAGGAATTGCAGCCAGTTTTTTATTTTGGTATAGTTCATGGCGGTGAGGTTTCGATGAAAAAAAAGCAGTCGGTCTATAAGCCGGGTTCTGTTCTTTGTGCCGAAGCGCAAAGTGTCTGTCATTTATCTACGCTCACTGTCACCAGTAAGCTCTAGCGGTCTACCCTCCGACGTGGGGCGAGCAACCCTCGTTAATGCCGGTTTACATGACCTTACAACTCCTAAGATGCACAGCCCGCATATCGCTATACGGCTGGTAGGCTCTTACCCTACCTTCTCACCCTTACCTCCGGGTGGAGGCGGTTATTTTCTTCTGCATTACTCTACCCTTACGGACAGCTTTCTGTTAGGAAGTAGGATGCTCTGTGTTGCCCGGACTTTCCTCTTGTACAAATGTACCAGCGACAAACCGACCAACTGCTTTCTTGTTGCAAAGGTACGTAAATAAAATGAATTTATGACATTTTTGTCAGAAATATCTGTTCACCCTGCAAACTGTCTGGTAATGAATGTAAAATTGGCAGGCGGTAGTCGTTAACTGCGGTTAACGGATAATATTTCTTTGTTAAAAGAGAGAAAAAAGAGGCGATGCCGAGTACAATCGTATGAATTTTGTTCTACTTTAGCAAATGAAATGTTAAACAACTATTGAAATTAACAAATTAAACGATATAAACGTATGAAAAAGACAACTAAAATCGCATTAGGGGCAGTCGCAGTAATGGCTGTCAGTGCAGGAGTGGCAGGAGTTACTACTTATACTCTTATGCAATCTAAGCAGGATAAGAATACGTCTTTCTATGATGAATTTCAAACAGCGTCGAATGCTCGTTATGCTGCCTTGGATGCATCAAGCATGCAGCCGGTCGATTTGACTAAAGTGGCAGAGAGCTCTCTGAACTCTGTTGTACATATAATGTCTGTACAAAGAAGTAAGGTTAAAACCATACAGGGACAGCCCGATATTTTCGATTTCTTCTTCGGCGACGGACGTGGACGTCAGCAGCAGGTACAAACTCCGGAACAGCGTGGTTTTGGTTCGGGCGTAATTATTTCGAAAGATGGTTATATCGCAACCAACAATCATGTAATCGACGGAGCTGATGAAATATCTGTCAAGTTGCACGACGGACGCGAGATGAAGGGACGTGTTATCGGTGCCGACCCGACTACCGACCTTGCTTTGGTTAAGATTGAGGGAGATGATTTCCCTGCTATACCGGTGGGCGACTCAGATCGTCTGAAAGTGGGCGAATGGGTACTGGCTGTAGGTAATCCGTTCAATCTGGGATCTACGGTTACGGCTGGTATCGTCAGCGCCAAGGCTCGTGGACTGGGTGCCAACGGTGTAGAATCGTTTATCCAGACCGATGCGGCTATCAACCAGGGAAACAGTGGTGGTGCGCTGGTCAACGCCAAGGGTGAGCTGGTAGGTATTAATGCCATGCTGGTTTCTCCTACCGGAGCTTATTCGGGATACGGATTTGCTATTCCGACCAGCATCATGACAAAGGTGGTAACCGACTTGAAGCAGTATGGTACTGTACAGCGTGCCTTGCTGGGTGTTGCCGGACGTAATATGGGTGATGAAACTTATCCGGATGAAATCCGTAAGGAACAGAAGGAACTGGGTATCAACGAGGGTGTACAGGTTGTTGAAGTAACCGAAGGCGGTTCGGTAGACGGTATCCTGAAGGTGAACGATGTTATCATGGAACTGAATGGCAAGAAGATAAAGACTATGGCCGAATTACAAGGTTCACTTGCTAAATATCGTCCGGGTGATAAGGTTACCTTGAAAGTATGGCGTGAAAAGAAAGAAAAGAATTTCACTGTTACATTGAAGAATGCACAGGGTAATACCAAAATTGTAAAGAATGCCGATATGCAATTGTTGGGTGCTGCATTCCGTGAAGTGCCTTCCGATTTGAAGAAACAGTTGAATTTGGGCTATGGTGTACAGGTAACAGGTGTAAGTGAAGGCAGAATGGCCGATTGTGGTATCCGTAAAGGATTTATTATCCTGAAGGCAAACGGCAAGCAGTTGAAGACAGTTCAGGATCTGGAAGAGATTATGAAGTCTGCTTCTCAGTCGCCCGATCAGGTATTGTTTATGGTTGGTGTATATCCATCGGGTAAACGTGCCAACTATGCAGTCGACTTGTCGCAGAATTAAGAATAGATTAAGGTGATTGTTTTTAGGTAAAGAAAAATAAATTTAAGGAGAAGTCCGGGGAGCTGTCAAGTTTCCCGGACTTTTTTCGTTTTGTCACCTCGACTTTGCGTTTTCACCCTTTTTGCGAATGTAAGCCTACCAATAGGTAGGTATTTTATGCTAAATTCCTTCCCATGGGCAAAAAAAGAAAGGATAATTGGAACGGTATATCTTTTTTTGCTAATTTTGCACAGATTTTGGCTGCGTGTGCCGAATGACGCGGCGGCGGCTTAAACGAAGATAATAACTAAAACATAAAGCATGATACACAAGGTATTAATCGCTAACCGTGGCGAAATTGCTGTGCGCGTGATGCGTTCTTGCCGTGAAATGGGCATTCGTACCGTGGCAGTCTTCTCGGAAGCCGATAGAACGGCACGCCACGTACTTTATGCAGATGAGGCTTGCCTGATTGGTCCGGCAGCATCTCGTGAGAGCTATCTGAACATTGATAAAATTATCATGGCGGCTAAGCGTCATGGAGTGGATGCAATTCATCCGGGATATGGTTTCCTTTCGGAGAATTCCGAATTTGCACGTCGTTGTCGTGAAGAAGGAATCATTTTTATCGGTCCCGATCCTGAAACAATGGATGCTATGGGCGATAAGATTTCTGCACGTAAACATATGATTGCTGCGGGGGTTCCGGTAGTTCCAGGTACGGAACAGCCTTTGCAGAGTGTAGAAGAGGCTAAGGAAATCTGTAATCGTATCGGTTATCCGGTTATGCTGAAGGCTTCTATGGGTGGAGGCGGTAAAGGTATGCGCCTTATTCATAATGAGTCGGAAGTTGAGGAAGCTTACAATACAGCTCGTTCGGAATCGATGTCATCGTTTGGCGACGATACGGTTTATCTGGAAAAATTCGTAGAAGAACCACATCATATCGAGTTCCAGATTCTGGGAGATAATTATGGCAATGCTGTACATTTGTTCGAACGTGAATGTTCTATTCAGCGTCGTAACCAGAAAATCGTGGAAGAAACTCCTTCTCCATTTGTCACTCCCGAACTTCGTCAGAAAATGGGTGAGGCTGCTGTGGCTGCTGCCAAAGCTGTAAATTATAAAGGAGCTGGAACAATTGAGTTCCTGGTCGACAAGCATCGTAATTTCTATTTCCTTGAAATGAATACACGTCTGCAAGTTGAACATCCTATTACTGAAGAAGTGGTAGGTGTAGACCTGGTTAAGGAACAGCTTCGCATTGCTAATAATGAACCTCTTCATTTCAAGCAGGAAGATTTGAAACAGCGTGGTCATGCCATCGAATGCCGTATCTGTGCCGAGGATTCTGAAAACAATTTCATGCCTTCGCCGGGTGTTATCCGTCAACTGATGGAACCGAACGGTATCGGTGTACGTATCGATAGTTACGTATACGAAAGTTACGAAATTCCTATTTACTATGACCCGATGATTGGTAAGCTGATTGTATGGGCTACTACCCGTGAGTTCGCTATCGAACGTATGCGTCGTGTGCTGTATGAATACAAGATTACTGGTTTGAAGACGAATATCGGTTATTTGCGTCATATCATGAATGTTCCCGACTTTGTAGAAGGACATTACAATACTCTGTTTATCCCCAAACACCAGGATATGTTGCGTAAATGGGCAGGTCAGAAAGAAGAAGAAACTGAAAATATCGCAATGATTGCAGCATACATCGATTATTTGATGAATCTGGAAGAAAATAATTCAGGCTCTTCTGATAACCGTCCTATCAGCCGCTGGCGTGAATTTGGATTGAAAAAAGGTGTATTGCGAATTTAAAGAAGATATTTATGGAAATACATATAGGTGACAGAGTGGCTGACGTTACACTGGTCAGCAAAGAAGGCAATAAAGTACAGTTGACTATCGATGGTGTTCCTTACGATGTGGATATTGTAATGGCAGAAAACGGTAGTTGCTCTATCTTGCATGAGGGAAAGTCGTACAACGCCGAACTGATTCGTAAGGAAGGTGGAAAGAGTTATACGGTAAATGCTCACTACCAGTCATATAATATCGATATCATAGACTCACAGGCTAAATACCTCCGTATGCGTAAGAATGCTGACGAGAAACAGCAGGATAAGATTGTTTCTCCGATGCCGGGTAAGGTTGTGAAGATTCCGGTGAAGGTAGGCGACCGCTTGCAGGCTGGCGATATCGTAGTTGTAATTGAAGCTATGAAGATGCAGAGTAATTACAAGGTAAACAGCGAATGTGTTGTAAAGGACATACTTGTAAATGAAGGCGACTCTGTAAACAGTAACCAGGTTATCATGACTCTGGATGTAGTAAAAGAAGAAAATTAAACTTATGACAACAGCAGAACAATATAAGAATTTTGAGGAGCTGGATAAGCTGGCTTCTCAAGGCGGAGGAGTAGAGCGTGTAGAAAAACAACATGCTAATGGTCATATGACTGCCCGCGAACGTATCGATATGTTGCTTGATAAAGGTACGTTCAATGAAATAGATAAATTGGTTATCCATCACTGTACCGATTTTGGTATGGATAAAAAGCATATTCCGGGTGACGGTATCGTTTGCGGTTATGGTAAAATTGATGGTCGTCTGGTTTATGTATATGCTTACGACTTTACTGTATATGGTGGTACGTTGAGTGCTACCGGTGCACAGAAGATTGTAAAGGTACAGCAGTTGGCTTTGAAGAATGGTGCTCCGGTTATTGCTTTGAATGACTCGGGTGGTGCTCGTATTCAGGAAGGTGTAGGAAGTATCTCTGGATATGCTTCAATCTTCTATCAGAATACAATTGCTTCGGGTGTGATTCCGCAGATTTCGGCTATCCTCGGTCCGTGTGCAGGAGGCGCTTGCTACTCACCGGCGTTGACCGACTTCATTTTCATGGTGAAGGAAAAGAGTCACATGTTCATTACAGGTCCGGATGTTGTAAAGGCTGTTACTCACGAAGAAGTAGACAAGGAAGAATTGGGTGGTGCTTATACCCATAGCAGTAAGAGTGGTGTGACTCATTTCCTTTGCGAAACAGAAGAAGAAACTTTGATGAGCATCCGCGAATTGTTGAGTTTCTTACCTTCCAATAACATGGAAGATGCTCCTTCTATCGCTTGCACAGACGATATCCGTCGTGCAGATGAATCACTGATGACAGTTATTCCTGATGATCCGAACATGCCGTACGATATCAAGAATATCATCGAACCGGTAGTCGACAATCATTATTTCTTCGAGGTTATGCCTCATTTTGCCAAGAATATTGTCGTTGGTTTCGCTCGTCTGGGCGGACGTTCGGTAGGTATCGTTGCCAATCAGCCGGCATATCTGGCAGGTGTACTCGATATCGATGCTTCAGATAAGGCTTCTCGTTTCATCCGTTTCTGCGACTGTTTCAATATTCCAATCGTTACTTTCGAAGATGTTCCGGGATTCTTGCCAGGATGTACTCAGGAACACAACGGTATCATCCGTCACGGAGCGAAGATTGTATATGCTTATGCCGAAGCTACAGTGCCTAAGATTACGGTGATTACACGTAAGGCTTACGGAGGTGCGTACATTGTGATGAACAGTAAACCTATTGGTTCTGATGTAAACTTCTCATATCCTACAGCCGAAATTGCTGTAATGGGAGCCGATGGAGCTGTAAACATTCTGTATCGTAAGGCTACTCCGGAAGAAAAGGCTAAGGCTGTAGAAGAATACAAAGAGAAATTCTCTAATCCGTATCGTGCAGCTGAACAGGGTTATATCGATGAAATCATTCTTCCGAAAGATACTCGTTATAAACTGATTCAGGCTCTTGAAATGACTCAGAACAAGAGTGTAAGCAATCCTCCGAAAAAGCATGGCAATATGCCTTTGTAATTTTGAAGGAATAATAGCATAAAAAGCTTTTAAAACCATCTCTACTGATTGTAGGGGTGGTTTTATTTTTTGTGCAAAACGAATTGTTGCTGGATAAGATAATCGGTTAAATGTGCCAAATAGCCTTGAATCGATTCTTTAAATATGATTCTTAAAATAATATTAACGAATATTTAAACACGTTTGAAAGGGGGGCATCGGCTGGAAGTTTCCTTTTGATGTGTCGATTTTTTTGTATATTTGGAGGCGATTATTAAAAACTATCAGTATATGATGAAAAAATGGGTAATGATGGCAGCTTTGTTTGGCTGTCTGTTTGCTGGAATATCTACTGTAAGGGCTCAGGAAGTTACTCCCGATGAAGTAGGATATATAGTAAAAGTGGGAGATGAGGCTCCCGATTTTGAAATGACACTGACCGATGGGCAAAAGATTAAACTATCCTCTCTGCGTGGAAAGGTTGTCATGCTTCAGTTTACGGCAAGCTGGTGTGGTGTCTGTCGGAAAGAAATGCCTTTCATCGAACGGGATATCTGGCAGAAACATAAAGATAATGCTTCATTTGCACTTTATGGTGTAGACCGTGATGAACCATTGGAGAAAGTGAAAGCATTTGCCAAGCAGACGAAGGTTACTTATCCGCTCGGACTCGACCCCGGAGCAGATATATTTGCTAAATACGCTGTCCGGAATGCAGGCATTACTCGTAATGTCTTGATTGATAAGGCGGGAAAAATCGTGATGATGACACGTCTGTATAATGAAGAAGAGTTTTCGGCTCTGTGTAAAAAAATAGATGAGTTATTGAAATGACACAGATTAGGTATATATTACTCATCTTGTGTTGTCTGGTAGTACTTCCCGGATTTTCACGGAAAAAGAAGGGTTCGGGTTACGAACCGTTGTTTGGAAAGTCACAGGCTGCTTATCAGATAACATCCCATTCGTTAGAGGGTGCAACGTTTTATTTAGTCAGCGGACATGGAGGTCCCGATCCGGGATGTATCGGTAAATATCATGGAAAGGAATTGCATGAGGATGAATATGCTTATGATATTGTTCTGAGACTGGGTAGAGAATTGCTGAAGCGTGGTGCCAAGGTTCATTTTATCATTCAGGATAAAAAGGATGGAATTCGTAATACGGCTGTTCTGAATAACAGTAAGCGTGAAACTTGTATGGGCAAAACCATTCCTTTGAATCAGGTGGCAAGATTACAGCAGCGTTGCGATGCTATCAACCGTTTGTATTATAAGGATAAGAGCAATTATAAGCGTGCCATATTCATTCATGTGGATAGTCGTAGTAGAGGAAAGCAGACAGATGTTTTCTTTTACCATACTCCGGGAAGTAAGTATGGAAAGCGTTTGGCAGATCAGTTACGTCGTACATTTACGGCAAAGTACGACCGTCATCAGCCCAACAGAGGTTTTGGAGGTACGGTAAGTGCACGAAATTTATTTGTACTTCGCAATTCAACGCCTTATGCCGTCTTTTTGGAATTGGGCAATATTCAAAATGCACGCGACCAGCAACGTCTGGTCATCCCCGATAACCGTCAGGCATTGGCAAACTGGATTACGGAAGCTATAGTGCACGATTATAAGAAAAAATAATAATGCTATAATAAAAAAAGAATAGCGGAAGTTCTGATAAAAGGAACTTTCGCTATTCTTTTTATACCTGTGTCTGACTTTTGTTTTAATAGATTATGTCAGGCAGACATTCGTTTTTATTGTTACCTCAGAGAAGCCGATGAGATAGTGGCTTCTCTGAGGGTACATTATAGCTTACAGGTATTGTTTTTAACTTTTAATCTTCTGTATTTTCAAGTAACAATTCCATTACCTGGCAAGCAGATTTGGCAACTGATGTACCCGGGCCGAAGATAGCCATGACTCCAGCCTTGTACAGGAAGTCGTAATCTTGTGCCGGGATGACACCTCCGGCAAATACCAGAATATCTTCACGTCCCAAACGTTTCAGTTCCGCGATAATCTGCGGAATCAACGTCTTGTGTCCGGCAGCCAGTGAAGAAACACCTACTGCATGTACGTCGTTTTCTACAGCTTCACGTGCAGCCTCTTCCGGAGTCTGGAACAACGGTCCCATATCCACATCGAAGCCGCAGTCGGCAAATCCGGTAGCCACTACCTTCGCACCACGGTCGTGTCCGTCCTGTCCCATCTTGGCAATCATTACACGCGGACGGCGACCTTCTTTCTTTGCAAATTCTTCGGTCAGTTCGCAAGCTCTTGCGAAATCTGCATCCTTTTTACTTTCTGATGAATACACGCCTGAAATAGTTCTGATTACTGCTTTATAACGTCCTACGACCTTTTCGCACGCGTCGGATATTTCTCCCAGTGTGGCACGTACGCGGGCAGCTTCTACAGCCAGTTCCAGCAAGTTGCCTTTGCCGGTACGTACACATTCGGTAATAGCTTCCAGTGCTTTATCCACCTCAGCCTGATTTCTTCCTTCGCGCAGACGGCGTAAGTTTTCTATCTGTTCCTGACGTACAGCCGTATTGTCTACTTCCAGAATATCGATCGGATCTTCCTTCTCCAGACGATACTTGTTCGTACCTACGATGGTCTGTTCGCCCGAGTCGATACGAGCCTGTGTGCGGGCAGCCGCTTCTTCGATACGCATCTTCGGAATACCGGTTTCGATAGCCTTGGCCATACCACCCAGTTTCTCGATTTCCTGAATATGTTCCCATGCCTTATGAGCCAGTTCGTTGGTCAGCGCTTCCACATAATAAGAACCGCCCCACGGGTCAACGTTCTTGCATATCTGAGTTTCTTCCTGAATGTAAATCTGTGTGTTACGTGCGATACGTGCGGAGAAGTCGGTCGGCAGGGCGATTGCTTCATCCAAAGCGTTGGTGTGCAGTGACTGAGTATGTCCCAGTGCAGCAGCCATCGCCTCGATACAAGTACGTCCTACGTTATTGAACGGATCCTGTTCCGTGAGCGACCATCCCGAAGTCTGCGAGTGTGTACGCAGTGCAAGCGATTTCGGATTCTTCGGATTGAACTGTTTTACAATCTTGGCCCACAGCATACGTGCGGCACGCATCTTGGCAATTTCCATGAAATGATTCATACCGATAGCCCAGAAGAACGACAGACGAGGAGCGAAAGCATCGATGTCGATACCCGCAGCTACTCCGGCACGCAGATATTCCAGACCGTCGGCAAGGGTATAAGCCAGTTCGATATCGGCAGTGGCACCTGCTTCCTGCATGTGATAACCCGAGATAGAGATTGAATTAAATTTCGGCATCTTCTGAGATGTATATTCAAAAATATCCGAAATGATCTTCATGGAGAATGCAGGCGGATAAATATAAGTATTACGCACCATGAACTCTTTCAGAATATCGTTCTGGATGGTTCCGGCCATTTCTTCCAGCTTGGCACCCTGTTCCAGTCCTGCATTGATGTAAAATGCCATGATAGGCAGTACAGCTCCGTTCATGGTCATGGAAACAGACATCTTGTTCAGTGGAATACCGTCGAACAATACCTTCATGTTTTCCAGCGAGCAGATAGAAACACCTGCCTTACCTACGTCGCCCACTACACGCGGATGATCGGGGTCGTAACCACGATGAGTCGGAAGGTCGAAGGCAACCGACAGACCTTTCTGACCGGAAGCCAGATTACGACGGTAGAAAGCATTCGATTCTTCGGCAGTAGAGAAACCCGCATACTGGCGGATCGTCCACGGACGGAAGGTATACATCATCGAGTACGGACCTCTCAGATAAGGAGGAATACCCGCAGCATAGTTCAAGTGCTCCATGCCCTCCAGGTCTTCTTTCGTATAAACCGGCTTCACCTGAATCTGTTCCGGCGTTCTCCAATTGGCCTTGATGTCATTGGCCTTTTGCCATTCCATACCATTTTGAGGCTGGAATCCGGCATATATGTCGATATTTTTAAAATTCGGTTTCATAGCATTACTTAATTCCTAACTTTTCATTATATTCTTTCAAGGTTTCCAATACGTTGCAGCGTACATGGATAAAGTTCTCTATACCGGCAGCTTTCAGTTCTTCCATGCAGGCAGGAGCTCCTGCTACGATAAACATAGCTCTGCCGTTTACTGCCTTGAATGCCGGGATGGCATATTCGGCATACTCATCATCGCTCGAACAGATTACAACGATGTCGGCATGAGCTTTCATGGCTGCTTCCACACCTTCTTCTACAGTCGGGAATCCCAGATTATCTATTACTTCATATCCGGCACAAGCCAGGAAGTTGCATGAGAATTGAGCACGAGCCTGACGCATGGCAAGGTTTCCGATAGTCAGCATAAAGGCTTTCGGACGCTTGCCCGAATGTTCGGTCTGCAGGCGGAGAACTTCAAATTCACTGGCAGCGCGGCTGGTTTCCAGTTTGGCGAAAGAAGCTTCTTCATCGTGAGAATGTCCGCTTCCGCAGCCACATTTGTATTCCAGCGGAGCTTTATCCCCTGCCAGTTCGTTAAAGTTAGGATATTGATTGGTACCCAGTAAGATTTCCTTGCGTTTGGAAACCGCTTCGTGGCGTGCCTTATTGCTCGCATTTACAGCATTCTGTACGTTTTCTGCCAGTACAGACTGTACCATACCTCCCGCATCTTCCACCTGAAGGAACAGGTCCCATGCCTGCTTGGCGATAGAAACAGTCAGGTTCTCTATATAATAAGAACCACCTGCCGGATCGACAATGCGGTTCAGGTGCGATTCTTCTTTCAGCAGCAACTGCTGGTTACGTGCTATACGTTCAGAAAAATCATTCGGAGTTTCATAGGTCTTGTCGAAAGGAGTCACTGTGATTGAATTGACTCCGGCGATGGCAGCACTCATGGCTTCTGTCTGCGTGCGGAGTAAATTTACATGTGCGTCAAAGAGCGTCAGGTTGAAGCTGGATGTTTCGGCGTGAGCTAACATTTTACATGCACATTCACATTGCGGATTGTAAGCCTTTACGATATCTGCCCATAACATACGAGCCGCACGGAATTTGGCTATTTCCATGAAATAATTGGAACTGATACCGAAATTGAATTTTATTTTTTTTGCAGCCAGGTCGACAGGAACTCCGGCTTCAGTCAGGCGGCTTAAGTATTCATTACCCCAAGCCAGTGCATATCCCAGTTCCTGATAAATATACGCTCCGGCATTGTTCAGTTGAAGAGAATTGACAGCTATGCAGCGGAAGTGAGGATAGTCGGCCAGCGTTTCCACCAGTTCTTTAGCTTTCGATATAATCGGGCTGACATCTTTTCCGTTTTGCAACATTTTGCCTATCGGGTCAAAGTTCAGCGAACCATGCAGTTTTTCCGGATCGTAGCCTTTTTCCTTGAAATAAGCGACAAGCAATTCCGCCAGTTGGACAGTATGACGCTGGCAGGTTGTGAAATTAAGTTCTATGCAGTCGCAGCAAATATCTTTCAGTAAAGTGGCAATATATTCGGCGTTCAAATCGTTGGCTTTTATATGGAACCCCAGCGAGTCGATACCTTTGTTCAGTAAATCGAGAGCTTTTTTGTTCGCTTCTGCAGGATTTTCTACTCGAATGTCCTGCCGGATATACCAGGTATTATCATCTTTCTTATTACCTCTTATAAATGGAAATTCTCCAGGAAGTCCTTCCGTTGTTTTCAGTCCCTCCAAATCCTCTTGGCGGTAAAACGGTTTTACTTTAAATCCTTCGTTAGTTTTCCACACCAGTTTCTTTTCGTAATCGGCTCCTTTCAGGTCGACCATGATTTTATCCATCCATTCTTGCGTAGATACGGGGGGAAAATCAGAAAAGAGTTTTTCTTTACTATCTGCCATAGTGAATGAGTGTTTATGATATTATGATTTAAGTTAGTTGGCACGGAGGTTGGAACCCGTGCGAGGCAAATATACAAATTTATTGCACATCGCAGCAAAAAGTGAGTATTTTTTTAGATTCAATGTTTGACTGATTCTTTTTAATTGTCTACATTTGTGACGCTTAAAAAATAATATTATGAATTGGCTACAAGATTTGTTAACTAATCCCGACTCCATAGCACACATTGTCGCATTGTACGCATTTGTGATTGCCGCCGGAGTTTTATTGGGAAAAATCAAAGTCTTCGGCATTTCCCTGGGTGTTACCTTCGTACTCTTTGTGGGAATCCTTGCCGGACACTTAGGATTTACAGGAAATCAGTCCATTCTTTCCTTCTTGCAGGATTTCGGATTGATTCTATTTGTGTTTTGTATAGGCTTGCAGGTAGGTCCTTCCTTCTTCTCGTCTTTTAAGAAAGGAGGTATCAGGCTGAACATGCTGGCCATGGGTATCGTCGCACTGAATATTGCAGTGGCCCTGATTATCTATTACGCGTTGCAAGGGCGGGTAGACATTCCGATGATGGTAGGTATTCTTTGCGGAGCTGTGACGAACACTCCGGGACTGGGTGCCGCCAACGAGGCTTTGCAGCAACTGCATTATCAGGGACCTGAAATTGCGATGGGATATGCATGTGCTTACCCGCTGGGTGTCATGGGTATCATTCTTTCGCTGATTGTTATCCGATATATCTGTCGGGTGAACCTCGACAAGGAAGCGGACGATATTCAGAAAGAGGAAGAAGCCAATCCGCATCTGAAGCCTTACAACCTTGCTCTGAAAGTTGAAAACGCTGCATTGAGCGGAAAGAAACTTTCACAGGTGCAGAACTTCCTGGCAAGAGATTTTGTCTGCTCCCGTATTTTGCAGGACGGACACGTACACATTCCCACTGCCGATACCGTATTGCGACTGGGAGATGAAATGAACATTGTATGTGCTGAAGACGATTCGGAGGCTATACAGGCGTTCATCGGTTCGAAGGTAGAAGACGTAGACTGGGATAACCAGAGCAAGCAAGACAAGCCAATGGTTTCCCGCCGTATTCTGGTTACACAGCCTGCGATAAACGGAAAGACACTGGGTGAGCTTTATTTCAGCAGTATGTATGGAGTAAACGTAACGCGTGTCAACCGTTCCGGTATGGATTTGTTTGCTGCAAGACAGTTGATTCTTCAGGTGGGCGACCGTGTCATGGTAGTCGGTCCGCAAGATGCCATCGAACGAGTTGCCGATTTGCTGGGTAATCAGTTGAAGCGTCTGGATCATCCTAACATCGTGACAATCTTCATCGGTATCTTCTGTGGTATCTTGTTTGGTAGTCTTCCTATTGCGTTGCCGGGTATGCCTACTCCGGTGAAGCTGGGGCTTGCCGGAGGTCCGCTGATTATTTCTATTCTTATCGGACGTTTCGGACACAAGGTCAAGCTGGTAACCTATACCACCATGAGTGCCAATCTGATGCTGCGTGAGGTGGGACTGGTGTTGTTCCTTGCCAGTGTCGGTATAAAGGCAGGCGGCAATTTTGTCCAGACGGTAGTAGAAGGTGACGGACTGTTGTATGTAGGTATCGGATTCCTGATTACATTTATTCCGTTGCTGATTATCGGAATGGTAGCCCGCTGGCGACATAAGATTAACTATTTCACCTTGATGGGACTGATAGCCGGTAGTAATACTGACCCTCCTGCATTGGCTTATGCCAATCAGATTTCAGGTAACGATGCACCGGCTGTAGGATATTCTACCGTATATCCGCTTGCTATGTTCCTGAGAATCCTCACGGCTCAGTTGCTTATTCTGCTGATGGCAGGATAACGTGCCGATGATATACAAAAAACGTCCCGACGAATGAATGAAAATATGCCGATGTTTCTTTCCATTCGTCGGGACGTTTTTTTATGCTTTCGGGCAATTCTCTTTTAACGGCTTCCCAGATAGAGGAAGAACATACCGATAAGCACCAGTATCAGGTCGATAATCTTACTCTTCAAGTTCTTTTCATGGAATAGCATGGCCCCGAACAGGAACGATACGATGACACTGCCGCGGCGTACCATTGATACAATGGAAATCATGGAATCTTCCATACTCAGTGCATAGAAATAAACGAAATCGGCAGCCGAGAGGAAGACGGAAATCAGAATGATGCACCAGTCCCAGCGAAAAGGAGTCGATGTTTTCCGTTTTGGCCACCACAGAAACATCAGCACACCGCCCATCAGGAAAAGCTGGTAGATATTATACCACGCCTGAACTTGCATATTATTGAACCGTCCCATCAGGAATTTATCGTACAGTCCGCTTATGGCTCCCAGTACAGCAGCAAGCACTACAAACCATATCCAGCGGTCGTGCTTGAAGTCGATACCCTCTTTCTTTCCCGAACGGCTCAGCATGAAGAATGAGATAATCGCCATGAGCACACCAATCCACTGATACAGGTTGAGCCGTTCGCCGAAAATCAGCATCGCACCCACGAGTGTCATGACGGGACGTGTGGCATTGATAGGACCTACAATGGTAAGTGGCAGATGCTTCATACCGAAATATCCGAATGTCCATGAAGACAAAACGATGAACGACTTCAGCAGAATAAATTTATGAACTTCCCAGCCCCCCAGCTCGGGTACATAAAAAAGAGAACCTTGCAGCGTCTGTGGTGCAAAGTGCGACAACAGAATAAACGGAAGGAAAATAAGATTTGAGAACAATGTGTTGAGAGCCAGTACCGGAAGTACGGCATTGTTACTCAGTGACTTTTTCTTGAATACATCGTAAAAGCCCAGCAGTGCCGCCGAGCAAAAGGCTAATAGTAACCACATAATTTTTTATATCGCTTTATAAATTTGGCTGCAAAGTTACAAAAAAACAATAAAGATTTGCACAGCTCACACAGTATGTCTACTTTTACCATATTTATACAACTGCAAAATTATCAGAAAAGTACAATGAACGAGCAAGTCTTGCATAAACTTAAAGTGCTGGCGGAGTCGGCAAAATATGATGTGTCGTGCTCTTCCAGCGGAACCGTACGGCGCAATGCCTCCGGAGGAGTAGGCAATACCGTAGGAGGGTGGGGCATCTGCCATAGTTTTGCCGAAGACGGCAGGTGTATTTCGCTGCTCAAGGTCATGCTAACCAACTATTGTATTTATGATTGCGCATATTGTATCAACCGAATCAGCAACGACATACCGCGTGCCACTTTGTCGGTGAGCGAACTGGTGGATCTGACCATGGAGTTTTACCGCCGGAACTATATCGAGGGACTGTTCCTGAGCTCGGGCGTAGTACGGAATCCCGATTACACCATGGAGCGTCTGGTGAGGGTGGCAAAAGACTTGCGTACGGTTCACCGCTTCAACGGCTATATTCACCTGAAGAGCATCCCCGGAGCCAGCAGGGAACTGGTGCGCGAAGCCGGACTGTATGCCGACCGTCTGAGCGTGAATCTCGAAATTCCAACCGAAGCAAACCTCAAGATGCTGGCTCCCGAAAAAGACCATCGCAGCGTGTATCTGCCTATGGGATATATTCGTGAGGGGGCGCTCGAGAGTGCGGAAGAGCGGAAACATCACCGCCACGCGCCACGTTTTGCACCTGCGGGACAGAGTACGCAGATGATTGTCGGGGCAACTTCGGAGAGCGACCGCGACATCCTGAAGGTTTCTTCCGCTCTTTACGCCCAGCCTACCATGAAACGTGTGTATTATTCGGGATATATTTCCGTCAATACCTACGACAAACGTCTGCCTGCCCTGAAACAACCGCCTCTGGTACGCGAGAACCGTCTGTATCAGGCCGACTGGCTGCTGCGCTTTTATCAGTTCCGGGTAGACGAACTGGTAGATGATGCCAGTCCGGACCTCGACCTGGAAGTCGACCCCAAGCTGGCGTGGGCATTGAAGCATCCCGAGTTTTTTCCCGTCAACATCTATACGGCGGACTATGAAACCTTACTTCGTGTGCCGGGCATCGGGGTACGTTCGGCCAAGATGATTGTTATGTCGCGCCGTTTCTCGCGCATCGGCTTCTACGAACTGAAGAAAATGGGTGCCGTCATGAAGAAGGCTCGCTATTTTATTACGTGCAACGAGCTGCCCGACAAGACGATACACGAACTTACTCCGCAGGGAGTACGGAAACTGCTTGTGCCGAAACCCAAGAAACGTACGGACGAACGCCAGCTTACGCTCAATTTTGATTTCGATTAGACTGAACTTTTGGGTGGGGTGGTTTGTAATATCATTATTATACAATAAGAAAATACATTATGTGGAAGAATCTGTTAAGGGAATTAAAGCGGAAAGACCACCAGCGCTATCTGGGTGGTCTGGATATATTCAAGTATATCGGTCCCGGACTGCTGGTTACCGTGGGATTCATCGACCCGGGAAACTGGGCATCGAACTTTGCGGCGGGTTCCGATTACGGCTATGCACTGTTGTGGGTCGTGACACTTTCCACCGTCATGCTGATTGTGCTTCAGCACAACGTGGCGCATCTGGGTATCGTAACCGGTCTGTGTCTGAGCGAGGCTGCCAACAAATATACGCCGAAGTGGATAGCGCGTCCCGTCTTGGGCAGTGCCGTGCTGGCAAGTATCTCTACGTCGCTGGCGGAAATACTGGGAGGAGCCATCGCATTGGAAATGCTGTTCGGCATACCGATTATCGTTGGAGCCATACTGACGACGGTCTTTGTGCTGATACTGCTTTTCACCAATTCGTACAAACGCATCGAGCGGGGCATCATCGCCTTCGTTTCGGTGATTGGTCTTTCTTTCCTCTATGAGCTCTTTCTGGTCGATGTCGACTGGGGGCTGGCTGCCCGTTCGTGGGTTACGCCAAGCATTCCGCAGGGAAGTATGCTCATCATCATGAGTGTACTGGGAGCAGTCGTTATGCCGCACAACCTGTTTCTTCATTCGGAAGTGGTGCAGAGTCGGGAATATAATAAGAAGGACGAACAAGCCATCAAGAAACATTTGAAGTACGAATTCTACGATACGTTGCTGTCGATGGGCATAGGCTGGGCCATCAACAGTGCCATGATTCTGCTGGCAGCTACCACTTTCTTTGCACACGGCACTCCGGTGGAAGAACTTCAGCAGGCAAAATCGTTGCTCGACCCTCTGTTGGGCAGTCAGGCAGGCACCATTTTTGCCTTGGCGTTACTTATGGCAGGTATCTCGTCGACCGTTACCAGCGGGATGGCTGCAGGTTCTATTTTTGCCGGAATCTTCGGAGAATCCTATCATATCCGCGACATTCACTCGCGAATAGGTGTTCTGTTGTCGCTGGGACTGGCACTGGTGATTATCCTGTTCATAGACAATCCGTTTCAGGGACTGATTATTTCGCAGATGGTGCTGAGCATCCAGTTGCCTTTCACCGTCTTTTTGCAACTGTCGCTCACCTCGTCACGGCGCGTCATGGGGCAGTATGCCAACTCGCGATGGAGCACGTTTGTGCTTTATACCATTGCCATCGTCGTTTCCGTACTCAACATCATGCTACTTTTCAGCTGACGTTTGCATAAGCATCCGGCGGGGAGAAAAAATACTCTCCGCAAGTCCGGCAGAAAATTTGTACAAATTTTCTGAGAATTTGTACAAATTTTTTAGAAACGTCGGGACGTTTTCCGGAGAAGTTCTCGGCGTTTGTAAAAATGTAATATGAGCATAAAAGCCGTTTCTGTAAATCAAAAGGAAGATACAGAAACGGCTTTTCGTTTGTTATGGGGCAATAGAAAATATATTATTCTTGAGGTTGATGGACCGTTTTCAGCTTACGGAAATGATAAATCAACATGACGGCAGCCATGATGAAAGCCAGTGTGTCCGACAGCGGCATGCTGAACCATACCCCTTTTACTCCGAAATGCGGTGGAAGCAAAGCCAGTCCGGGCAACAGGAAGACCAACTGGCGGGAAAGAGAAAGCAGTATCGATATGCTGACCTTACCGATGGACTGGAAGAACTGTGTAATGACGATTTGTACTCCGATCATAGGAAATGCCAGCACACCGATGCGTAGAGCCAAGGTAGCTTGTTCCGTCAGCTCATGGTTGGTGGTAAACATACCTACAAATACGCTCGGGAACAATTCGCTGACCAGAAATCCGGCGGTCGTAACACTACATCCTGCGATAATACCCAGTCGCAGTGTCCGTTTTACGCGGTCGTAGTGCTGTGCTCCGTAGTTATATCCGGAAATCGGCTGCATTCCCATGGTAATTCCCATCACGATCATCACGAACAACATTTGTATCCGGTTAAGAATGCCGAATGCTCCGATAGAAAGATCGCCGCCGTAAGTCAGCAAGCGGTTGTTGATGAAAATCACGATACAGCAGGCACATACGTTCATTACGAAGGGTGACATGCCCACACCGAAGATATTCAGAATAATGTGCTTTCTGAGTTTAAAGCTGGAACGCTTGAAGCGTATATAACTTTTCTTGTTGTAGAAATGATATAATACCCAGATCATACCTACAAACTGCGACAAAATGGTAGAAAGGGCAGCTCCCCTGATTCCCCATTCCAGAACGAATATACAGATAGGAGCAAGAATTACGTTGCATCCTACCGTCAGCATCGACGAAAGCATAGCCTTTTTGGGATAACCCGTAGCACGCATGATGTTGTTCAACCCGATCATGACATACGAAATGGGGCTTCCCAGCAGGATAATCTGCATAAAGTCGCGTGCATAAGGCAAGGTGCTTTCGCTGGCTCCGAAGAAATAAAGTATTTCGTCCAGGAAAATCAGTGTGATGCCTCCGTAAAATATAGCATTGATGATGCAGAGAATGGTGACGTTTCCCAAAATATTCTCGGCACCTCTTATATCTTTTTGTCCCAGACGGATGGAAGAAATGGTTGCTCCACCTACGCCTACCAGGGTACAGAACGCAACAAGCAGGTTCATCAGCGGAAAAGTAATGGCAAGACCGGAAATGGCAAGTGCCCCTACACCGTGTCCGATAAAGATACTGTCGATAATGTTGTACAAGGAAGTCAGTGTCATGCCGATAATGGCAGGGATGGAGTACTGTAAAAGCAATTTGCCTATGGGAGCATTTCCTAAGACATGGGGATTGTTCTTTTCCATTTTGGGCTTCGATTAATTTTGTTTGTTCAAAGTTAGGAATATGACGTGATATTTCGGAAATTTGCACCGTTAAATCAACTAAATGGTAGAAAGAATGGATAATACGAAGTGTATAGCAGCTCTGTTCGACTTCGACGGAGTGGTAATGGATACGGAAACACAGTATAGTTTGTTTTGGAATGAAGTGGGTAAGCAGTATTTTCCCCAGATAGAAGAGTTCGGCCGTATCATTAAAGGACAAACCCTTACTCAGATTTATGCAAAGCATTTTTCGGGTATGGAGAAAGAACAGCAGGACATCACGGCTCGCTTGAACCAGTTTGAGAAAGAAATGTCGTTTGAGTATATTCCCGGTGTAGTCGATTTCATGAAAGACTTACGTGCGCATGGTGTAAAGATAGCTATTGTTACAAGCTCGAACGACTTGAAGATGGCCAATGTATATAAGGCACACCCTGAACTGAAAGAGCTGGTCGACCGTATTCTTACTGCCGAAATGTTTACCCGTTCGAAACCTGCTCCAGATTGTTTCCTGCTGGGAGCCGAAGTTTTCGGAACGGTTCCCCAGAATTGTGTAGTATTTGAAGATTCATTTCACGGACTGGAAGCAGGCAATGCGGCTGGTATGGCAGTCGTAGGATTGTGTACCACTAATCCGAAGGAAGCGATAGCCGACAAATGTAAGTTGGTGATGCCCGATTTTACAGCCTTCTCCTTCGAAAAGATGAAAGCCCTTCTTGCTTAACTCGTAAGAATGAACTACATTTGCCACAATTTTACTAAATTAGGAGAATTTTTATGGCTGGATATCTTTCAGGTGATACACGTAAAGTGACGACTCACCGTTTGATTGAGATGAAAGAAAGAGGTGAAAAGATTTCCATGTTGACCTCTTATGATTATACGATTGCCCAGATTGTAGACGGGGCAGGCGTTGATGTAATTTTGGTAGGCGATTCTGCTTCGAATGTGATGGCGGGTAATGTAACTACATTGCCTATAACAATAGACCAGATGATATATCACGGTAAGTCGGTGATGCGTGGTGTAAAACGTGCGCTTGTCGTTGTCGATATGCCTTTCGGCTCTTATCAGGCTGATCCGTTCGACGGAGTGCGAAACGCTATCCGTATTATGAAGGAAACAGGTGCAGATGCTCTTAAGCTGGAAGGCGGAGAAGAGGTAATCGAGACCATCCGGAAAATAATCGGGGCGGGCATGCCTGTAATGGGACATTTGGGACTGATGCCACAGTCTATCAATAAATATGGTACTTATGGCGTACGTGCCAAGGGTGACGCTGAGGCTGAAAAGCTGGTTCGCGACGCTCACTTGCTGGAAGAGGCTGGCTGTTTCGGACTGGTACTGGAAAAAATTCCTGCCGATCTGGCCGCACGTGTAGCTTCCGAACTGACCATTCCTGTAATAGGTATCGGAGCCGGTGGAGCTGTAGACGGACAAGTGCTGGTGGTTGCCGACATGTTGGGGATGACCAAAGGCTTCAGTCCGCGTTTCTTGCGTCGTTACGCCGACTTGCATACGATAATGACCGATGCTATCGGACATTACGTAGCAGACGTGAAGTCGTGTGATTTCCCTAATGAAACCGAGCAGTATTGATATTTATTTCACTGTTGCTATATGAATATGCTGTGGAATAGAAATTTTTCTTTACTGATTGCAGCAAACATATTACTCTATATAGCGGTTTACATGTTGTTCCCTTTGATTCATCAGTGGATGATTCAAGCCTGGAGTTGCACCGGACTACAGGCTGCAGGGGTAACAGCTGTTTTCGGAATCGCGTTATTCCTTCCTGGGGCTTTCAATAATTATTTGGTCGATACATTTAGCCGGAAGAATGTTTGTACCCGGAGTATGGCGTTGCTGGCACTTGTAGGAATATTATATCCTTACGTTACTTCGGTAGGGATGGTGGCACTTCTTCGTATCTTGCAGGGAGCATTGTTTGGCATTGTCCTGATGGCTACGGGAAGTACGCTGGTGATTGACGTCACTCCCAGTAATAAGCGTAATGAGGCTAACCGGGTATTTACCTGGTCGTCTATCATCGGTATGCTGGGGGGAATAATTGTTGGTATAGAGGGAGGAAATTATCTGAGTTTTACCTCCTTGCTGTATGTTTCGGCTTTTCTTTGTGCGGTTTCTATCGTACTGGTGTCTATGGTGAGAGTGTGCTTTCGTGCACCGCTCGACTTGCCCTTGTGTTCGTTCGACAGGTTCATTCTTTTCCGGACCTTGCTTCCCGGAGTAAATATGATGACTGTACCTGTCGTTTTAGGAATGCTTTTCATTATGATATCCAATGCTTTTTTCTATCTTTGCATAGGATGTGGATTTTTGATATATCTGTTTATCAGGCAAGTGTTTACCAGCCCGATGAACGGAAGGCTTCAGATATTGATCGGGCAGTTGCTGACAGGGGCAGGGCTGGTTGTGCTCTGTGGCTCGGATACGGGCGAAAGTCTTTATGGAGCCGGACTGTTGCTGGGACTGGGACTGGGCTTTTCTATCGGACAGTTCCTGCGGATGATGATACTGCTGCCTTTGCATTGCGAGCGGGGCACCGGTTATCATACCTACCAACTGTTGTGGGAAACGGGGATTATGCTCGGTGTATGGATTTCCCAATATGCTTGTGAGGCAGGAAATGGGAAACCGTATCAGGTTGCACTGGGGATTTGTATTGCCGGATTTCTGTTCTATCAGGCATACATACATCGCTATTTTATGAAACATTATCAAACAAATAAATAATAAAAGAGTATGGCAGACGATAAAAAGATTATCTTTTCTATGGTCGGAGTGAGCAAATCATTCCAGAACAATAAGCAAGTCTTGAAAGACATCTACCTATCTTTTTTCTACGGAGCGAAGATCGGTATCATCGGTTTGAATGGTGCGGGTAAGTCTACCCTGATGAAGATTATAGCCGGTCTGGACAAAAACTATCAGGGAGAGGTGGTGTTTTCTCCGGGATATTCAGTCGGTTATCTGGCTCAGGAACCGCATCTTGACGATACCAAGACTGTAAAGGAAGTAGTGATGGAGGGCGTACAGAGTGTGGTTGATACGCTTGCCGAATATGAAGAAATAAATAATAAGTTCGGCTTGCCGGAGTATTATGAGGATCCCGAAAAGATGGATGCCTTGTTTGCCCGTCAGGCTGAGTTGCAGGATATAATAGATGCTACGGATGCATGGAATCTTGACAGTAAGCTGGAGCGTGCGATGGATGCGTTGCGCTGTCCGCCCGAAGATCAGCCGGTAAAAAATCTCTCTGGAGGTGAGCGTCGCCGTGTGGCTCTCTGCCGTTTGTTGTTACAAAAGCCGGACATCTTGTTGCTGGACGAGCCGACCAACCACTTGGATGCGGAAAGCATTGACTGGCTGGAACAGCACTTGCAGCAGTACGAGGGTACGGTCATCGCTGTAACACACGACCGTTACTTCCTTGACCATGTGGCAGGATGGATTTTGGAGCTGGATCGTGGCGAGGGTATTCCATGGAAGGGAAATTACTCAAGCTGGCTGGAGCAGAAGACCAAGCGTATGGAAATGGAGGAAAAGACTGCCAGCAAGCGTCGTAAAACGCTGGAACGTGAGTTGGAATGGGTACGTATGGCACCTAAGGCACGTCAGGCAAAGGGTAAGGCTCGTCTGAACTCTTACGATAAGTTGCTGAACGAGGATGTAAAGGAAAAGGAAGAAAAACTGGAAATCTTTATTCCGAACGGTCCGCGTCTGGGAAACAAGGTTATCGAAGCAAAGCATGTAGCAAAGGCGTATGGCGACAAGCTGCTGTTCGACGACCTGAACTTTATGTTGCCGCCTAACGGTATCGTGGGTGTGATTGGTCCGAACGGTGCTGGTAAGACTACTTTGTTCCGCCTGATTATGGGACTGGAAAAACCGGACAGAGGAGAGTTTGAAGTCGGAGAAACGGTAAAGGTGGCTTACGTAGACCAGCAGCACAAGGATATTGACCCGAACAAGACGGTGTATCAGGTAATCAGTGGTGGAAATGATTTGCTGCGTATGGGAAACCGCGATGTGAATGCCCGTGCTTATCTGAGCCGTTTCAACTTCTCGGGTTCCGATCAGGAAAAGTTGTGCGGCATGCTTTCGGGTGGTGAGCGTAACCGCTTGCATCTTGCCATGGCGCTGAAGGAAGAAGGTAACGTACTGTTGCTGGACGAGCCGACCAACGATATCGACGTGAATACGCTGCGAGCATTGGAAGAAGGTCTGGAAGATTTTGCCGGATGTGCGGTAGTTATCAGCCACGACCGCTGGTTCCTCGACCGTATCTGTACACACATCCTTGCATTCGAAGGTAACAGCGAAGTGTTCTTCTTCGAAGGTTCGTATACAGAATATGAAGAAAACAAGATGAAGCGTATGGGTAATGTAGAACCGAAGCGCGTCCGTTACCGCAAGCTGATGGAAGATTAATCGGAACGATTATAATATCATACGGAGTTGGCGCAGGCATGCAGGCAGACTGCATCGTGCGTCAACTCCGTATAGTTTTAGGTGATTTTAATACTGTGCTTTTATGATTACGATATACTTAGCCCGTCACGGGCAGACGGAAGAAAATATCAGTCGCATTTTTCAGGGGCATCTGCCGGGACATCTTACAGAAGAGGGAAAGCAGCAGGCTGTAGAATTGGGCAATCGTCTGCGGAATATTCCACTGGATGCTGTACTCAGCAGCGATTTACAGCGGGTGGTCGATACGGTTCGTCTGGCTGTAGGCGACAGGAACCTGCCGTGGCAGACAACGCCTTTATTGCGTGAAATAGACTGGGGAAGCTGGACCGGACTTCTGCTCGACTCGGTAGACCGGACGCATCTGCCTGCAGATGCCGAAACACGTGAAATGCTTTACGAACGTGCGGGTAAGTGTCTGGAATATATCCGGCAGCATTACGAAGGGAAATGTATCTTGGTGGTGGCTCATGGCCTGATAAACCGTTCGTTGCGGGCTTGTCTGGCAGGCATACCTGTCGACCAGCTTACCACTGTACCGCACATGAATAATTGCGAGGTAGTCCGTCTGACGATGGAATGAGGAGAAAAGGCATAAAAAAACACCACAGAAGAAAAAGTAGGTTTTCCATGCCAATGATGGATAAACTTTATCTTCTGTGGTGAATATAATAAATCAGATTTAATTGTGAACCATTGTTCCAATGTTTTCGCCAGACATGACTTTCTTCAGGTTACCTACCGTATCCATGTCGAATACGATAATCGGCAGATTGTTTTCCTTGCACATACAAGTAGCTGTCAGGTCCATTACTTTCAAGCCACGTGCCAGAACTTCATCGTAAGTGATTTCGTCGAACTTGGTAGCTGTCGGATCTTTTTCCGGATCGGCAGTATAGATACCGTCTACACGAGTACCCTTCAGCATAACGTCAGCTTCAATTTCGATACCACGCAGTGAAGAACCGGTATCGGTTGTGAAGAACGGGTTTCCGGTTCCGGCAGACATGATGACTACTTCACCGTTTTCCATGGCTTCGATAGCTTTCCATTTGGTGTAGAACTCACCGATAGGTTCCATACGGATAGCTGTCAGCACACGAGCCTTAACTCCGGCTGCAACCAAAGCAGAACTCAGTCCCAAGCTATTGATAACCGTTGCCAGCATACCCATCTGGTCACCTTTCACACGGTCGAATCCCTTTCCGGCTCCAGTCAGTCCACGGAAGATGTTTCCTCCGCCGATAACGATGCCGATCTGTACACCCATGTCATGGATTTCCTTAATCTGCTGTGCATATTCTCCCAGACGTTTTTCGTCGATACCATATTTCTTTTCTCCCATTAAGCTTTCGCCGCTGAGCTTTAACAGAATACGTTTGAACTTTGCCATAAATTGATTTTTTTAATGTTTAGTCGCAAAGTTAGAAATAAATGTCAGAAGAATAGTCAAAATCTCTTGTTTTTATTCCTTATTTCTATCGTCCTGTCACTTGCAGGTATTCACGTTTTTTTACTTCATACTGAGCGTAGGTTTCTACATACTTGTCGCGACTTTGCTGATAGAGGCTCTGTGCATCAAGCAGATCGCTCATGGTGCATGTTCCGGCTGCATAATAATCGGTGTTCAGACGCAGGTTTTCTTTAGCCTGTTCGATGGAAAGCAGAGCTATCTTTACCTGTTTATAGGCATCATTCAAGTCATCCCACGTATGTTTCATGCGGATTACCAGTAACTGGCTCTGATCGGTGAGCTGGTTTTCGGCATTACGTAGTTGTAGTTTCTGACGTTGAATGTCGTGCGAGCCTCCCCACCAGCCTGAGATTGGTACGGAAACGGTAGCGAATCCCAGCCAGAATGTATGATCTTTACCCAGCAGATTCTCGTAAGCATAGCCTCCTCCGATAGCTATGGTAGGCAAGTTTTTTCCTATAGCCATTTTATGTTGCAGGCTGCTTGCCTTTACATTTTGCTGGAGGAGGTTATATTCATTGGTCATCGTAAGTGCTGTTTCGGGAACCGTATAGAGTCCTTCCGGTCCTTGCGGCAACGTATCTTTCAACGTTGCCGCTATTTCTATGCTATCAGCCGGATGTCCTATATACTGTGCAAGCATACTCCGTGACAATGAAAGCATGTTTTCCACCTGAATTCGTTTACTCTGTATTTCATTTTGCCGGAGTTGAACCTGCAATAAGTCGTTACGGGTTGTGATACCTGCCTGTACACTGGTTTCCACATCCTGAAGCAACTGACTTAGTTGTTTGTCGAGTGTACCGATAGTCTGTAATTTTTCTTTCAGCATTACTACCTGCCAGAAATAATTTTCGACTGTCAGCGTCACTTCGTTTTGTGACTGGCGTTGCTGAAGGCGGTTTACTTCTACATTTACCTTAGCCAGTTTGTTCCCGTTTACTATTTGTCCTCCGGTGAACAGCGGCAGGGTAGCCGAAACGTCGCCTACGAGTCCGTTTTTCATGAATGCCATCTGCATTTCGGGTGATAGTCCCATGCGTACCAGACTTTTGTCGGCAAGGAATCCGCTTCCGGCTGCACTTACCGTAGGAAAGTATTTACTGAAAGCCTCCTGCTTGCTGTGTTCTGCCATGCGAAGGTTGTTTTGAGCATTTTTCATGCGTACATTGTTGTCGAGTGCAGCTTCTATACATTCGTCCAGCGAATAGGTATGTTGGGCAGAAGCGCATAATGGCAACATACAACCTGCCGACAGCAGAAATAAAGATATGATGTTTTTTCTTTTCATAATCGTAACAGAATTTAATTGCTATCTTTTTAGTTATCAATGTTATTGAAGTTCGATTTGTGCATTGACGGCACGTTTGCGAGTGGAACCTCTAAACAATAGCATATACAAAACCGGAAGTACAGTCAGCAGGAAGATCATGGTGATAAGAGTTCCGTAGCAAATTACAGTTCCCATAGGCATCCACAATCCGCTTTTACCCAAAATCATCGGGATAACTCCCATTGAAGCTGCTGCTGATGTCAGGAAGATCGGTCGCATACGTCGGCGTGCGGAATGGTAAATGGCATCGCGTACACATAATTTTTCTGTGCTTCTCAGTTCTTCGGCATAGTCTATCATGATGATTCCGTTACGGACAATGATACCCATCAGACTGATAATACCCAACGTACACGTCATACTGAAGTCAACTCCCTGAATCAAAACACCTATTGCTGTACCGAAAACGCAGAATGTCATACTGCCGAAGATGAGCAGTGCAATACTCAGACGGTGGAAATGAGCTATCAGGATAAATAATATCATGACGGCTGCGATGGCAAGTGCTCCCATGATAAGCGGATTTTGCTCATTGTTCTGTTCCAAGTCACCTCCGTATGTCAGTGTGACTCCTTGAGGCAGGGGAATTGCCTTTATCTTTTCCTGAATTTTTCCGGTTATTTCCATTGCATTTTCTCCTCTTTTCAAGTCGGACATTACTGTAATGGTATAGACACCGTTTCGGCGTACAATTTGTCCGTCTTCGGTAGATGGTTCAATGCTGGCTATCTGGCGAAGTGGAACACTCGACAGTCCGCCGGCTACCGGAATTAATTCATCTTCAATGTCGTTGTAATGTGCGTTGTCGGCTTTGTTGCTTTTAAGTATGATTGGGATATTGTAATCACCTTCCCATACATTGGCAACCGGAATTCCTGTACCATATCTCATTGCTAAGGTTGCTTCTACCGTAGCATTGGTAATACCCAACCGTGACGCTTCATCTTCTTTCAGTACGATACGTGCAGTGGTTTGCGGATTACTGAAGTTGGTTTGTGCCAGTTCTGTTTCAGGCATACTACGCAATAAACTCAGATATTTGTCTGCTGTACATTTCAGACTGTCGAGGTTATTACCGCTTAATCGGAGTTCAATCGGATAAACCGACTGACTGTAACTGAGTTGTTTGAAACGGATCAGTGCTTCCGGAAATGCATTGGTGTATTTAGCTGCATATTCATCCAGCAAATCGACAGTTTCTTTATTTCCCTTTGTATTAACAATAAACTGTGCATAGTTCGGGCCTGCTATCTGCGGTGCGTATGCTGTGTGGAAACGAGGAGAAGCACATCCGGTAAATGAAGTTACCGAAACAACACGATCGTCTGCACGAAGTATATTTTCCAATGTGTCGGCTATGGCTGACGTCTTTTCGATGGCAGTTCCTGTAGGAAGATAGATTTCTACGGCAAACTGGTTACGGTCTGCTGTCGGCATCAGGTTCTGAGGTAATTTGCCCATCAGGATAATACCCACAACAATGAAGGCCAGTCCTGTTATTACAGTATAATAAGGATGCTTGAAGCATACATCCAGCAACTTATTATAATATTTCTGGAGCATATCCAGGAAAGAAAATCCCTTTTTGCCAGTCTGAAGAGGTTTCCGTATGAACCAAAACTGCATGAACGGTACAAGCAATGAAGCTACCAGCAGTGAAATTCCCAAAATAAGTGTGATGGACCACGGGAAACTGAGCAGGAAATCGTGGAACATACCTGTCATGATGAACAGGAACGGGAAGAACGTGATACTGATGGCAAGGGTTGCCGAGAAGATGGAACGGAAGAAATGTGTACTACTCTGTATGGAAGCATGCCAGCGGGACATTCCTTCTCCTATTTTCTCCAGATAATTATCGATGATCACAATGGAGTTATCGACAATCATTCCCAGTGTAACAATCAGTGCTGCCAGTGTTACTGTATTCAGTTCGATACCAAAAGCATAGAACAGACCCAGTGAAATGAATATGGTAATCGGGATAGTAGAGGCCGCTACCAGTGCGACACGAACCGGAAGCAGTAACATAACTACGATGACTACGGCTACAATGGCAATCAGCAGTTCTTTCAGAAAGTTGTTTACACTGTCGCCAACTACTTCGCTTTGGTCGGTAATGCGGAACATGTTTACTTCGGACGGAAGCTCTTTCTTAAACTCTTCGAGAGTTAGATTGATTTGTTCTCCCATCTTTACGATATTCTGTCCTTTTTTCATTTCTACGCTAAGCAGAATACATTTTTTCCCGTTGTTGGTAATGTAGCTGTCGGCATGTGGATATTCCTTTACCACACGAGCTACATCTTTCAGGCGAATGTTATGTCCTGAAGGGTCGGTATACACAATCTGCTCTTGTACGTCGTAAACGGTATTAAAGGATTTTTCTACGTGTACAGGCAGTATATAGGCTGGATTTTGTACTCGTCCGCCTGAAGTAACGAACCCTTTAGAAAACAGGTTGACAGCCAGTGTCTGTTCTGTAAGTCCGTATTGCGAGAGCTTCTCATTATCCAGATAAACGGCAATCTGTTCATTCTGCAATCCGCTTACCGTCATACGTCCGATGCTGCTGATACGACGCAAACGATCTTTCAAATCGTCCATGTATTCTTTTAATTCTCTGTAAGTTTTATCCTTACTCTCCATGGTGATAAGCAGAGCAGACGTATCTCCGAAATCATCCAGAACTTGTACGGCAAGCACATTCGAAGGCAAGCTCGACTTGAATGTTGCAATGCCATGTTTGAATTTACTCCAAAATTCATCTTTGTTGTTGAGATCGTCGTTTAGTTCTACTTGTATATAAACAATTCCGTCGCGGCTGGTAGAAAATGTCTTCTCTTTCTTTACTTCTTTATAGGAGAAGATATAGTTTTCCAGCGGTTTGGTAACTTGTTCAATCATTTCTTCGGCTGTATTTCCTGGTGCTACAGCTACTACCATTCCCTGGCGGATTGTAAAATCAGGAAATTCGTTTTTACGCATGTTGGGCAAACTGTATATGCCGAATGCGACCAGACAACATACTACCAGTATGACAATCTGCCGATAGTGCATTGCCCATTCTACTATATTACGTTTCTTTTCCATTGCTGTTTTATTTTATAGTTACCGGCGTGTTTTCACAAACTTTTTGCTGTCCTTCTGTTATAATCATATCCCCGTCTTTTATTCCGCTCAGGACAATGATTCCGTCAGAAGTGAATTCGCCGCATTGTATGATACGCTTTTCGGCTTTTCCTCCGTTATTTACCCATACAAAGTTCTGGTTTCCTTCACCCAACTGGATAATGTTGGCAGGTAATACGTAGTGACTGCTGTCTTCGGCTGTTTCCAAAACTACTTCACAAACCATTCCCGGCATCAGTTCTTTATCCGGCTTGTTTATGCGAATTTTAACTTCGTAGGAACGTGATAAGGCATTGGCTACAATTCCTTTTTCTGCTACGCTGCCTTCGAAGGAACGGTTGCCTAAAGCTGAAACTTGAATCAGGGCTTTCTGGCTCTTTTGTATATTGGCAATTTCATTTTCTGGAACTGAAATTTTGACGTTCAAATCTCTTACGGCAACCAAATGGGCAACGGGCATTCCCGGCATTACATTTTGTCCTACTTCGATATCCTTTGCCGAAATGACTCCACTATATGGAGCATACAACTTGCAGTCGGATAAGTTTTTTCGTGCAACTTCTTCCATGGAGCGTGCCTGCTGGAGTTTGCTTTGTACTTCAATCCATTTCATATCGGCCAGACTTCCTTTATCGTGGAGCTGCTTCATACGCTGGTAAGCATCTTCAGCTTGCTTTAACGTTGACTGTGCGGCTGCATAGCTGCTTCGAATAGAAGTCGGGTCAATTTCTGCTATTAATTGTCCTTTATTTACATGTTTACCTAAGTCGACGTATATTTTCTTGACGGTTCCCATAACAGAGAAGCTTAGTGCTGTAGCGTTTGATTCTTCTACAGTGCCGGAAAAATGTCTGGATTCATTGGTTGTACTGGAAGATACTTGCATGACCTTTACTTTTACCGGATCAGCGGAAGAGTTTTGTTTGTCACTGTTACCCTGACAAGATAACAATGTAAAAAACAGCAATGAAGCTGTAATGTAATGACACTTTTTCATACCTATCTAAATTATCTTTTATTTTTCGGGAGCAAAAGAATACATTTTGTCTGATGTATTGATTCTTTTTGTGTCCTTAAAAGTGTTCTAAAAGTCTTCTACTTTTATTCATCTGAATAATTGACCATTAATTGCGCTCCTTTGATTACTGCTGTTGGTTAAAATTGCCGTTATTTTGCGGAAAAAGAATAACGATATGGAAAAAGATAGTTTGGAAAAAGGTATATGGCATAATGACGATTTGAATAAAAATGCGGCATACAAAGATGACCGTATAGCCATTATTGATAATATTCAAGGCTTGAAAGACGGACAAGTCAATCTGGATGATATGGTGAAGGTAGATGCTATACTCTTAGTTTATTGTGTGAAGGGGAAGGCTTCTATTTGCATCAATGGAAGTACTTATTTGATTCATCCCAATGATTTGTTGGTTTGTGTTCCCAACATTGTATTCGAAAAAAGTATGATTAGCATAGATTTCGAGATGCGTGGGGTTGTGCTTTCTCCTGAGTATATGAAGAATATGTTTTTGTTTGAATGTAGTACCTGGAGCTTCCGGTCGTTTGTAGAAAAGCATCCGGTCTTTTCATTGAATGACGAAGAAGCCAGATTGTTCAGACAGTATTACGATTTGCTGTATGAAAAAATGACCAGAACTCCTCGCAAGCACCAAAGGGAATTGTTTGATGCCTTGCTGGAGATGTTCCATTATGATTTTTACGATACGATGGAGCGTTTTTATAACGAAAATCCGAAAACCTTTTCATCATCAGAAGTCTTGTTCCGGAACTTTCTGGACTTGCTGAATACTCCGGGAAACAACTGTCGTAAGGTTGCTTATTATGCTGATAAACTGCATGTTTCACCTAAATATTTATCTGCTGTATGTAAAGAGGTAAGCGGACAGACAGCTTTCGATCTGGTAAATCAGTATATTTTGAAGAATGTAAAGTACATGCTTCAATGGTCGCCTAAAAGCATAAAGGAGATAGCTATGGAACTGGATTTCCCGAATCTTTCTTTTTTTGGCAAATACGTAAAGCGTTATCTTGGAGTTTCTCCTAAGCAATATAGGGAACAGTTGTCCTCGGATAAATTGTCGAATGTAGAAGATTAATCAGTAGCCTGATTATTACTTCTATATTCGGAAGGAGTCATGCCCAGGTGTTTCTTGACATACTGGGCAAAAAACGATGTATTCGAAAAGTCGAAGTCCATGGCTATTTCCTTCATGCTTTTATTAGAGTATTTAAGTTCCATTATAATATGTTCGATAGCGTTTTCGTGAATAAGGGTTAATGCATTCTTTCCACTGATTTGTTTGATTACCCGGGATAAGTATTTGGGAGAGTAACAAAATAAATTAGCATAATACTCGAGCGTACGATGTTTGCCATTATCAGCCGAAAGCGCTTCCATAAATTGTTTAAACAGAAAATCGGATTGCCTGAGAGAACCTGTATGTATCTCTGTTTCTGATTCAATAGATTTTTGAGTAGTCTGAAAAATCATTTCTCCAAAGAAAGCAGAGGCTATATGCGACAAGATGACTTTTTGGAATTTATTGATGTTGGTTTGTGTTTTGCTCTCCATCAAGCTTAAATATTGATTAAACCTTTTCTTTTCGCCTTGCTCAAAATGCTTAACCGGATTTTCTTGTATGTAGCATATCCATTTCCAGGTATATTTTTCTGTCTGTGTCAGGCGCTGAAGAAAGCGGTTGGAAAAGCAAATCACTTTTACCTTATGTGAGGAGCTTGCTGAAACTCGCCCGATTAGTGTATTGGGAAGGCTGATAATCAGATCGTCCTGATGTAGATAGTGAGGTACATTATTTAGTTCCAGTTTAATTTCTCCTTCGGTACAATATATCATCAGAAAAACTTCCAGTTTGACGTTTTTGTTTTCTAAAAATATCTTTTCCAGTTTGTCGGTAAAGAACAGATAGTCGTCGGTATAGGTTTCTTGTCCATTATACGACTTCAACATTTCCATATCGATATATTTGATAATATTATCTTCCATACATTATTTTTTTGCAAAGGTAGAGGATTTATATAGTAGATACCATGTTTAATTTTCCTCTATCTATATTGTATTTTCCACATTTAACAAAATATATCTTCTGAAAGGTGAAAACAGAATGTTTCTGTACGAAAATTCGTCGCTTTTGTTACAGGGCAAGATACTACTTTTGCACGAACAAAAAATGAATGAATATGACAATGAAAACAATTAGACTAAAGGTATGGCTAATGATTCTTGCAGGCTGTACAATAGGAGTAACTTCTTGTAAGACAGAAACAAAGAACAGTGAGACAAAAGGGTATAGTCTTGCAACTATCACTGCCGATACGGATAAGGAGATTACAACTTCATACTCTGCTTCGATTGAAGGTAAACAGGATATTGATATTTATCCGCAAGTTTCGGGATACATTGAAAAGCTGAATGTTTCAGAAGGTGATATTGTACGAAAAGGAGAAATTCTGTTTGTTATAGATCAGGTTCCTTATAAAGCAGCACTCGAAACAGCAATAGCTAATGTAGAGTCGGCAAAAGCCAATCTGGCTACAGCAGAACTTACTTATAAGAGTACACAGGCTTTGTTTGCTAAGAAAGTTGTTTCTGACTTTAACTTGCAGACTACAAAAAATGCTTATCTCACAGCCAAAGCACAGTTGGCGCAGGCAAAGGCTCAGGAAGTTAATGCACGCAATAACCTTTCTTATACAGAAGTTAAAAGTCCAAGCAACGGTGTAGTGGGCATGTTGCCTTATCGGGTTGGTACATTAGTGAGTCCCAGCATGCCCCAGCCGTTGACCACTGTTTCTGACAATTCGAATATGTATGTTTACTTTTCGATGACGGAGAATCAGTTTTTGTCGCTGGCTCGTCAGTATGGTACAATCGAAAAGGCCTTGCAGAATATGCCTGCCATTCAGCTTCAGTTGAATGATGGTTCTACTTATGAGGAAAAAGGTAAGATTGAATCTATCAGTGGAGTGATTGATAAGGAAACAGGTACGGTAGGGGTTCGTGCCGTCTTTCCTAATTCTTCGCGCTTGCTGCATAGTGGAGCTTCTGGTAATGTGTTAATTCCAAGTATATATAAACAATGTATAGTTATTCCACAAGGCGCTACTATACAATTGCAGGATAAGCTATTGGTATATAAAGTTGTAGATGGTAAAGCTGTGTCTACACTGATTAAGGTAGCTCCTGTTAATGATGGGAAAGAATATATTGTATTGGAAGGTTTGAAATCTGGCGACGAAATAATCTCGAACGGTGCGGGAATGGTTCGTGAAGGAACACAAGTTAAATAATTAACTGACGCTTATGAAAGGAAATATATTTATTAAACGGCCTGTGATGGCCTTGTCAATATCTATATTGATATTAATTGTTGGATTTATTTCACTTTATGTACTGCCGGTAGAACAATATCCGGATATTGCTCCGCCAACAGTTTGTGTGGATGCGACTTATACAGGAGCCGATGCAGATGCTGTGATGAACAGTGTTATCATGCCGCTGGAAGAGAGTATAAATGGTGTGGAAGACATGATTTACATTACTTCTACCGCGACTAATGCTGGTACGGCTGAAATTTTGGTTTATTTTAGACAAGGAACAGATCCGGATATGGCAGCTGTCAATGTACAGAATCGTGTATCGGCAGCTCAGGGATTGTTACCTGCAGAAGTAACGGCTATTGGTGTCAGTACAACAAAACGTCAGAACAGTTACCTGCAAATTAATAGCCTTATCAGTCCGGATAAACGCTATGATGAAAGTTTCCTGTCCAATTATCTGGATATAAATGTAATTCCACAGATAAAACGTATTCAAGGAGTAGGAGATGTACAGCTCTTGGGCGATACGTATAGTATGCGTATCTGGATGAAACCAGAGAAAATGGCGCAATACGGCTTGGTTCCTTCCGATGTTACAACTGCATTGGGAGAACAAAATATAGAAGCTCCGACAGGTTCTTTGGGGGAAAACTCGGATCATGTATTTCAGTATACCATGAAATATAAAGGACGATTGAAAAGTGTTGAGGAGTTTGAAAATATGGTAATACGTTCTGAAAAGGATGGTTCTGTATTACGGGTAAAGGATATAGCTGATGTAGAACTTGGACGTGAGTCTTATGGGTTTCACGGAGAAGCAGATGGTGTACCAGGTATAATGTTTATGGTCTATCAGGTAGCAGGTGCGAATGCAACGGCTGTAAATGAGGATATCACTAATCTTTTGAACGACATGTCTAAAGATTTACCGGAAGGAATGGAATTCCTTCAGATGATGAGTGTGAATGATTTCTTGTTTGCATCCATTGATAATGTGATTGAAACACTGGTCATTGCCATTATCCTTGTGATTTTGGTAGTTTACTTCTTCTTGCATGATTTTAAAAGTACATTAATACCATCTATATCAATTATCGTTTCACTGATAGGTACATTTGCTTTTCTGTCAGTTGCTGGTTTCAGTATTAATATATTGACTTTGTTTGCATTGGTACTGGCTATTGGAACTGTGGTAGATGATGCCATTATTGTTGTTGAGGCTGTGCAAGCCAAATTTGATATTGGTTTCCGTTCTCCTTATCTTGCTACCAAGGATGCCATGAGCGATGTTACGATGGCTGTTCTGTCGTGTACGTTGGTCTTTATGGCAGTGTTCGTTCCGGTAACTTTTATGGGTGGTACATCTGGTGTCTTTTATACTCAATTTGGTGTAACCATGGCTGTTGCTGTTGGTATTTCTTGTCTGAATGCCTTGACGTTGTGTCCTGCTTTGTGTGCAATGATGATGAAACCGTCGGATGGAAAAAAGAACCCTCATAGTATAAATGGTAGAATACGTGCAGCTTATAATGTTTCATTTAATGCCTTAATGGGAAAATATAAGAGAGGATTGATGTTTTTCTTCCGTCATCGTTGGATGGTATGGACTTCATTAGGCATTGCTTGTGCTTTATTGGTTTATTTGATGACTACTACTAAGACTGGGTTGGTGCCTCAAGAAGATCAGGGAACAATGATGGTTAATATCAGTACATCACCGGGTAGTTCATTGGTTGAAACTAATAAAGTAATGGATAAAGTACAAAAGATATTGGAGGCTACTCCAGAAATAGAACATTATTCGCGTACTTCCGGTTATGGATTGATTTCTGGTCAGGGAACCTCTTACGGAACAGTCATTATCCGTCTGCGCCATTGGGATGAACGAAAAGGTGAAGAACATACAGTTGACGCTGTCATGAAGCGATTGAATGCACAATTCAGTAATATAAAGGAAGCTCAGGTGTTCTGTTTTCAGCCAGCAATGATTCCAGGATATGGTACAGGTAACTCCATTGAACTTTATATGGAGGATAAAACGGGTGGAGAAATGGAGCCTTTCTATAATTCGGTCATGCAATATATAGGTGAACTGAACAAACGTCCGGAAATAGCTATGGCTTATAGTTCTTATGCCATGAACTTTCCACAAGTGGCTGTAGACGTGGATGCTGCTAAGTGTAAACGTGCCGGAATCAGTCCGAATGATGTACTTAATGCCTTGGGAGCTTATTGTGGTGGTTCGTATGTTTCTAATTATAACAAGTTTGGTAAGGTATACCGTGTCATGATTCAGGCTTCACCTAAATCTCGTCTGGATAAGCACGCACTGGATAATATGTTTGTGCGTAATGGAACAGAAATGGCTCCTGTCAGCCAGTTTGTTACACTTCGTTCGGAAGAAGGTGCCGAAATAGCCAAACGATTCAATCTTTACAATACCATCAATGTAAACGTCAATGTAGCCGACGGATATTCGACGGGTGAAGCACAGAAAGCTATCAAAGAAGTAGCGGAACGGATGCTTCCTTCTGGATATGGATATGAATATGGAGGTATGGCACGAGAGGAAGCTGGCAGTGGAGGAGCACAAACGGTATTTGTTTATACATTGTGTGTAATGCTTATTTTCCTGATTTTGTCTTGTCTGTATGAAAGTTTTCTGGTTCCTTTGGCCGTTATTCTTTCTGTACCTTTCGGATTAATGGGTAGTTTCCTTTTCGCACGTATAGCTGGACTGGAGAATAATATTTATTTGCAGACTGGAGCAATTATGTTGATTGGTTTGCTGGCTAAAACGGCTATTTTGATTACCGAGTATGCCATAGAACGTCGACGCAAAGGAATGGGCATAATTTCTTCTGCCTATTCTGCTGCTCAAGCTCGTTTCCGTCCTATCATCATGACTGTACTTTGTATGATCTTTGGTATGCTTCCGTTGATGTTCTCTACCGGAGCTGGTGCAAACGGTAATAGTTCGTTAGCAACTGGAGTCGTAGGAGGTATGCTTATCGGAACATTGGCTTTACTTTTCGTTGTCCCTGTATTCTTTATTGTATTTGAATACTTACAGGAAAAATTGCGTGGACCAATGCAAAAAGAGCCCGATCAGCAGGTGCTGTATGAAAAAGAACAAACATTGATAGAAAAGAGTGCTTTTAACGTTGAAAAAAATAAGTAGTATATGTATACACGAAAGATAATGATATTCGGCGTAACGCTTCTTTTAAGCAGTTGCGGAATATATACCAACTACCAATCTCAGACTTCTGTTCCCGATAATTTATATGGGGAAGAAGTTATAGCTTCCGATACAGTCAGTATCGGAAGCATCAATTGGAGAGATTTTTTTACTGACCCCTGTTTACAGGAATTAATAGAAAAGGGTCTGAAACAGAATACCGATGTAAAAACGGCTGAGTTACGGGTAGAAGAGGCTAAGGCTTCTTTACTTTCTGCCAAACTGGCTTTTCTTCCTTCTTTTGCTTTATCTCCTCAGGGAAATATTAGTTCTGTAGAAGGTCAGGTGTCACGAACTTATACGCTTCCTGTAACCGCCAGTTGGGAGATAGATATATTTGGTAAGTTGCGGAATTCTAAACGGCAGGCAAAGGCAGCTTATATGCAAAGTGAAGATTATAAGCAAGCTGTGTATTCCAGTCTGATAGCTAATATAGCCAATACGTATTATACGTTATTGATGTTGGATGAACAACTTGAAATATCGAAGACAACTGCCGAAACTTGGAAAGAAACGGTTGAGTCTACCCAGGCTTTAATGGATGCCGGTCAGGCGGATGAGGCTGCTGTTTCACAGATGAAGGCAACTTATTATGAAGTGGAGAATTCAGTCATTGATTTGGAAGAACAAATCAATCAGGTAGAAAACAGTCTTTCATTGTTGCTTGCCGAAACTCCTCAGCAGATACAGAGAGGACGACTGGCTGAACAGCATTTTACTCATTCGCTGTCTGTTGGAGTTCCTTTGCAATTATTATCGAACCGACCGGATGTTCGTGTGGCAGAACGTGATCTGGAACAGGCTTTTTATGTAACCAATCAGGCTAATTCGGCTTTCTATCCATCTATAACCTTAAGTGGAAGTGCTGGATGGACTAATTCGTTAGGAGGACTGATTACTAATCCGGGAAAATTCGTTGCCTCAGCTCTTGCATCACTGACCGAACCATTGTTTAATAGAGGAACTTTGATTGCACGACGTCGGATAGCCAAGGCACAGCAGGAAGAAGCTCTATTGGCTTTCAGGCAAAAGCTGCTTGATGCAGGAACGGAAGTAAATGATGCTTTGGTTTCTTACCAGACAAGCAAGAAGAAAAAAGATAATTATGAACAACAGATAAGCGCTTTGGAAAAAGCATTCAGTAGTACTACGTTACTGATGGAACATGGCAATACAACTTATCTGGAGGTGCTGACTGCACATCAGACTTTACTTAGTGCCCAATTGTCTCAAACCGCCAACCGTTTTAAGGAGATACAGAGCCTTATAAATCTCTATCAAGCGTTAGGTGGAGGACAAGTTCTATAGTTTTTATTTGTTTCTACGAAATGTCCCTTGACTGATTTCTTTCTCTCTCCCTCATTCTTTATTTTCATTTATACATTCATATTCATATTTTTTCATAGAAGAACAGTCAAGGGGCTTTCTCTTATCCTTTATTTATGATTTGGGCCAGAATACGATTGAAGTGGAGTGCCGCTTTTTTACGATAAAGTCCTTTGGACCAAAAAAGATAAGCATGAGTTGATAATTCATTTCCAGAAGCAATGGGAATCTTTATCAACTCTTCTTCGTTTCGTACGGCTGCAAAAGTTAGTATAGTTGCCTGCTTTCCGTTTTTGACTAAACTTATGATGGTGTTTACATCATTGATTTCTATTTCTGTAGTCAGATGTAATTTCTCTTTTTGACAGACATGTTCTATGATTTCGCGGGTGACGAACCCTTTGCTTGGTAATATTAGAGAAAGGGATGTAATATCTTGAAAATTGATAATAGCTTTGGATGCAACGGCATGAGATTTTCCGGCAACCAGGTAAAGGCGGGAAGAAAACAAAAATACTCTTTCGAAATCGGTATAGCTTTCTTCTGAGCCGAATGATAGAACAAAGTCCATTTCGTTGTTTTCCAACTTTACCATCAACTCGTCCGAAGTTGCAAAAGTTATGTTTATTTGTATATGAGGATATTGTTCTGCAAACAAAGGAAGTGCTTTGGTAAGTAATGGACTCAAGCTGAAAGTAGCTCCTATACATAGTTTCCCGGTATCCAGATTTTGTAAATCTCGGATAATCTGCTTTCCGTTTTCACTTTCTCTTATGGCGTTTTTGGCATAAGGCAAGAATGAACTTCCGGCTTCGGTAAGTATGATACGCTTTCCTATGCGGTCGAAAAGCAAAATACCGAGTTCAGTTTCCAATTGTTTGATCTGTTGTGAAAGGGTACTTTGTGAAATACATAACGCATGAGCTGCTTCTGTAAAGTTGAGCAATTCACAGGTCTTTTCGAAATATTTGAGTTGTCGGAGTTCCATTTCAAATCGGTTTTATCAATAATAACTATCGAAAAAAAGAGTTTTACAAATATAAGATTATAATTCTCGACAACCTATTTTTGCTTCTACAAACCTGAAATAAAAGTAACTGATGGGTAGTAAGGAAGTCAATAATAAGCGTGAGTCTATGGTGCGGTTTCGTATAATACGCAACTGTATGTTTTTGTCTGGATTGTCTGTTTTTGCACAGTTATATCTTTTCCAGCCAATGTTGTCGGAGTTGTGTCATTCTTTTGATATAACGCCAGTTGAAAGCAGTCTTGCCGTGTCAGCTTCAACGGTGGGAATGGCTGTTGGATTACTTTTTCTGGCATTTAAGGCTGATGGCATCTCGCGTGAGAAGTTGATGGGCGTATCGCTGATTCTCTCATCTGTATTGACAATCACTTCTGCTTTCATTGACAGTTATTTATTTCTGTTGCTCTTTAATTTTGTGAAAGGTATTGTTTTGGCAGGCGTTTCGGCTGTAGCATTGGCTTATTTGTCGGAAGAGATAGATTCCTCTAAAATCGGGTTGGCAATCAGTCTTTATCTAAGTGGCAATACATTAGGTGGAATGTCGGGACGTGTAACAGCGACTTTGCTTTCCGGATATGGCGGGTGGCAACTTGCTACATTGTTTATAGGAGGAGTAAGCCTTGTATTGGGGGCTATCTTTTGCTGGAAAATACCGGCTGGCAGAAATTTTTCAGCTTCAGTTGTTTCATTCAAGGAAAAGATTCATCAAATGCGTTCATTTCTTACGCAAACGACCTTTATCAGTATGTATGTTATCGCTGCACTCTCGATGGGGATATTTGTGAGTGTCTATAATTATCTTTCTTTTTTACTTGAATCGCCGATATTCGGTTTACCGCATCATCTGGTTGCCATGATTTTTATGATGTATGTGGCTGGAATTATCGGATCGGTTATAGCTGGAGTTTTATCCGACAGATTGGAACCGGAAATTCTTTTGCAAGGTGCTTTGTTGTTGATGGGGGTAGGCATGTCTCTTCTATTGGTAATGAAGCTTTGGGCTATTGTTGTGGGATTGGGTGTGTTGACTTTTGCTTTCTTTAGCACACATACATTGGCAAGTAGAATCGTTTCTATGAATGCCCAACACTTAAAGAGCAGTGCGACCAGCATTTACTGGTTATTCTATTATGTCGGTTCGAGCCTGATTGGTTCATTAACAGGCATTGTATTGGTCAATAATGGTTGGTTTTCGTTAATGGAAGTCTTATTAGGCTTGTTGTTTGGCGCACTTATTGTTTCGTCATTATTCATTTTAAAATATAGACTACATGAAAAAAGTAAAGTTTACAGCCATCATCGGTATGGCGATGATGGTGTTCGTTCCAGCAATTAGTTTGGCGGACAATGGTACACAGGTTGAGGTCGTGAGTGAAGGCGTCCGTTACTGTGAAAGTACCTATCCTTATAACGGTGGAATTCTGATTGCCAATTTTGGAACGGAACAATTGAATCCGCTTAATACAGAAGGTAAAGGATATATTCTTTGCTATAAGGATGGCAGAATGACCACTTTGATTCCTGCAGATGGCAATCTGAATGCTCCGAAGGGAATGTTTATACGTGATAACTATTTGTACATTTGTGATGTCAATAAAATAGTGGTTTACAACTTAGTCCAGAAAGATGAAGTTCCTAAAACGATTCAACTACCGGAAGGCAATCTGTTTGTAAATGACTTGGCGGCAGATGGTAATACCTTGTATGTTTCGGTTACAAATACAGATAAGATTTTTAAGATTGATATAACCGATGCTGCCAGTCCGGGAGAAGCTCAAGAATGGGTTACTATACCTGGTCCTAATGGCTTGGTGATTGGTGACGGAGTGATGTATGTTGCATCTTATCCGGCTGATGGTAATACTGGAGAAAAGCATGTTATTTATCGTATAGGCGATTTGAGTAAGCCTCAACCTCAAAAATTGACTACGGTTTCTGGTCAGTACGATGGGATAGCTTTCTCTTCCGATGGTAACTCACTTTATGTTACGAACTGGACTCCGGCAGGACTTAGCCGTGTAGATTTGCATACTGGTAACTTATCTCCATTTGAGATATCTTTAGAAAAAGATTTGTCAGGTCCAGCTGATATTACTGTTTCTGAAGGAAAGATTTATATTCCCGACTTACCAGCTAGTCGTGTTGTTATTGTAGCAGAGTAAGCCCCATTTTTATTATGCCTCTCGTTTTCATCCTTAGTTTATGGAAAGGCGAGAGGCTATTTTTATAAAAGTCTGAAATAAATTGTAATAAGGATTATTTGTACACCTTATTTTGAATATATAGGATAATATTTGAACAAATAGACCAATTGTTTTGAACGTGTGTATTAGTTTTTTGTACAAATGAGATAATATTTGCCGATAGTTTGTGGTACTTTTACATAGTAGAATTGGCATGCTGTATTCTTTCGTCTTATTGGATAATCAAACTGCTTTACCTTTGGCTGCCAATATCAAGAATGTAGCTTTGTATGGAACGACATCGTACGATATGGTTCCTGCCGGTATGGGATTTGGAAGTACGGGTGTTGGATATTATTGTGTATCATTGGTGGAAGGTATGCGTAATGCCGGATATACTATTGATGCGAACCTGATAAAGAAATACAAGAAACATCTGGCTGATGAGCAGAAACGTCTTTATCCGAAAGGCAGACCTCCTTTCTCTCTTACTCCGCTGAAGCGTGCAGAAGAATTTGTCCCTACTGCTGAAGAATTGGCTGCTCAGGTCAAGAGTAATGATGTGGCTATTCTTACCTTAGGACGTACCAGTGGTGAGGCTTCCGACAGACGGGTAGAAGAATTCTATTTGAAAGAAGATGAGTCATCCCTTATCAAGCAGGTGGCTGAGGCTTATCATGCTGCCGGCAAAAAGGTAATTGTTATTCTGAATATTTGTAGTCCGGTAGAAACCGCTTCGTGGAAGAATACGGTCGATGCTGTAATCTGTGCTTTCCAGCCCGGTCAGGAAGTCGGAAACAGTGTAGCCGATGTACTGACAGGTAAGATAAATCCTTCAGGACATCTGCCGATGACTTTTGCCGTAAAATACGGAGATGCACCGTCTGACGCAAATTTCCCGTATTTCTTTGTTTGTCATTTATAAGATTGGTAAGTTACTTCTGGAGTATAAATGATGTATTGAGGAGAATGTCATATTGTGAGTTTAGATAAAAAGGATTCGATAAATCCCGACTTGAAGGAGAATTGTATCTTGAGTCGGGATTTATTTCCTTTTATAAGGGTCGTGTTAATTGTAAATTTTTTGAAAATGAGTGCGCTATAAAATATTTAGAGTACTTGCATTCCAATAGACCTCTAAAGACTACTGCATTCATATCAAGTTCAAGTTGCATTATGGAATATTAATCAGCTTGTGTATCTGAAGGCTTAGCCGCCATTGTGGGTGTTCCTTGATGTAAGCAATTACGTTATTGGTATTTTGTCCGGAACAGGGTTGCAGAAAGTAATGTTTAGCAGGTAGCTTGAGGTAAGGAGATACATCTTGACCTACATATACTACTTTTACTTCGTCTATGTGACGTATTTTCAATGTTGCTCCTTCTTTGGGTGAACATGTAACCCAATCAATATCTTCCGGCAAGACACAAGTTCCATTGGTCTCTATTGCAATGTATTTTCCGGCAGCATGTAGTGCTTTGATTAGTTTGCTGTCAATCCATAGTCCAGGTTCTCCCCCTGTAAGAATTACCATCCGACACGGGTATGTACATACTTCTTTTACGATTTCATCATCTGTCATTGTATGGAATTCTTCATGTTGTGTATCGCAGAAGCTACACTTTAGGTTGCACCCTGAGAATCGGATAAAAACAGCCGGAGTTCCCGTATAAAACCCTTCACCTTGTAGGCTGTAGAAAATTTCATTAATCTTTCTCATAGATAGCCGTATTACCTTCTGATTCTTTTACTTCTACTCTGAAACAATTAGGAATTTGGTTGCATACCCAATAGGCAATATTTTCCGCCGTAGGATTAAAAGGTAGTATATCATTCAAGTTGTTATGGTCTAGTTGCTTTTCTACTGCTTGCTTGATATGAGTAAAATCTACTACCATACCGTTTTCGTCAAGTTCTTTGGAACGGCAAAATACGGTTATAATCCAATTGTGACCGTGAAGCTTTTCGCATTTGCTTTGATAAGATAGTTTTAGCGAGTGTGAGGCTGAAATCTCCATCCTTTTAATTACTGTGTACATAGTTGATACGTTGTTAGATTAATACAAATTTGCTTCTGCTTGATGTCACCTCGGCAGTTATAGTGCAAAGATAAGGATATCTAAGGATATTTTATTATAACTGATTTACGCATTCGTAATTTTCTTAATAATTTCCATTGTATTTTCAATATATATAATTGGATATCCCTACGTTCCAGACGGTAGTTCGACAAGTCTGCGGCTTTTATTATACGGTCAGAATATCTGAAAATATCAAAATGGTAAATTTTTCTTTTTGCTAATGAAAGTGATATATATAATTTGCTATCTTTGTATAAACTAGGCTTTATTTATGAATACGATGCGTAACCAAATTATTGCGTTGTTAGTGCTGGTAGTAGGAATCTTTTTATTCGGAGGAGGCACAGTAGGACTGTATTCGTTGTATACAGCATCTCAAAACTATGAACGTACCGTAGGAGTGGTTCGAAAATTTCAGACTAAAAGGATTTATCGTTATAGGAAAATGAGATATGAGAGCCGTATGCAGGTTGTATATCCTACAACCAGATATGGAGAGATGTCTGTTTCCAAAATCAGTCATTGGCCATTTAGAAGTGTCGGAGATAAATTGACGATTTGGTATCGTCCAGATCGTCCGCATGAAATTCGTTTACCTAAATCAGAGTGCATGCTTTGGGGAAGTTTAGTTGTTTTAGGCTTGATATGTATATATAGTGGTATCATTATCTGGAGAATATCTGGTACAGCTGACAAAACAAAGAAAAGCAATTTTAATAATTAAATATTTATGAAGAACAGAAAATTTTTAAAGGTAATTGTTTTGCTGGCATGCGTCGTATTGACTGCTCCGGCAATGGCTCAGTTTAATCTTAAAAAAGCAATTAGTGGAGCAACTAAAGTAGCGCAGGCTGTTACTTTAACCGATGATCAAATGAGTGAATATGTGAAAGAATACATTGATTGGATGGATGCACATAATCAGGTTTGTGCGGATGACAATGCATATGCGATTCGTTTGAAGAAACTGACTGAAGGCTTGGGTGAAGCTGATGGTATTCCATTGAATTTTAAGGTTTATTATGTGACAGATGTAAATGCTTTTGCTTGTGCAGACGGGAGTGTACGTGTATTTTCATCGTTGATGGATATTATGAGTGATGAAGAATTGTTGGGAGTTATTGGACATGAAATTGGTCATGTGGCACATCGTGATTCTAAAAAAGGTTTTCGTACAGCATTACTTACTTCGGCTTTGAAAGATGGCGTTTCTTCTCAAGGAGGCAAGGCTGCTACGCTGACTGATTCTCAATTGGGAGATTTGACAGAGGCTTTGGTGAATGCCAGATATTCTCAGAAACAAGAGTGTGGAGCTGATGATTATGGTTATGAGTTTTTGAAAAAGGCTGGTAAGAATCCTTGGGCTATGGCACTTTCATTTCAGAAATTGAAAGAACTGGAAGAACAGAGTGGGGCTCAATCATCCAGTAAATTAAATCAGTTGTTTTCTACTCATCCGGATTTGGACTTGAGAATTAAGCGTATGGAAGAACGTGCAACCAGTGAGGGAATTGAAAAGCCAGCATCAAGTGTATCGAAGTAAATAAATATCTATCTTTAGTTGGTTATACCAGTTTTTGCAGCCCATTTTTGAAAATGGCAAATTGGGCTGCAAATGGGCTGCAAAAATCACTTCTTTTAAGCTAAACTAAGCGGTAGTAGACCTGTTTTATGCTTCACTGCAATAGACTTGGAGAAAACAGATTTCAGCTTTATTATAGCCTTGTTTCTCTTCTTGATTAGTAAGATAGAACATCATAAGATGAGGTAATTAAAGTGTTCATCAACTATAATCTACTACAAACAAAAAAACTCCTGCAATCATTTAGATTACAGGAGTTTATATTATATTGAATCAAGTATAAATTACTTATTCAAAGCCAAAGCTACGTTCACAGCGCAAGCTACTGTACATCCTACCATCGGGTTGTTACCGATACCCAGGAATCCCATCATTTCTACGTGAGCAGGAACTGATGAAGAACCAGCGAACTGTGCGTCTGAGTGCATACGGCCCATAGTATCTGTCATACCGTAAGAAGCAGGACCTGCAGCCATGTTATCCGGGTGAAGTGTACGACCTGTACCACCACCTGAAGCTACTGAGAAGTAAGGTTTACCTGCAAGAACACGTTCTTTCTTGTAAGTACCTGCAACCGGATGCTGGAAACGAGTCGGGTTAGTAGAGTTACCTGTGATAGATACATCTACATTTTCATGCCACATGATAGCAACACCTTCACGTACATCGTCTGCACCGTAGCATTTTACTTTAGCACGAGGACCGTCTGAATACGGAGTTTCTTTTACGATGTTCAATTCACCTGTGAAGTAGTCGAACTTAGTCTGAACGTAAGTAAATCCGTTGATACGAGAGATAATCATAGCAGCGTCTTTACCCAGACCGTTCAAGATACAACGCAACGGGTTCTTACGTACTTTGTTTGCCATTTCAGCAATCTTGATAGCGCCTTCTGCGGCAGCGAATGATTCGTGGCCTGCCAAGAATGCGAAGCACTGAGTTTCTTCGCGCAACAGACGAGCTGCCAGGTTACCGTGACCCAAACCTACTTTACGGTCATCAGCTACTGAGCCCGGAATACAGAAAGCCTGCAAACCGATACCGATAGCTTCTGCAGCGTCGGCAGCGTTTTTACAACCTTTTTTCAGAGCGATTGCGCAACCTACTACGTATGCCCATTTTGCATTCTCGAAGCAGATACCCTGAGTTTCCTGACAAGTCAGATACGGATCAAGGCCGGCTGCGTCACAGATTGCATTAGCTTCTTCAATGTCTTTGATACCGTTTTCATTCAAAGCAGCCAAAATCTGCTTGATACGACGGTCCTGACTTTCAAACTGTACTGGTCTAATCATAATCTGTATCCTCCTTATTATTCTTTACGTGGGTCAATATATTTAACTGCGCCTTGTTCGGGTTTGAAGCGTCCGTAAGTACCGGTAACAGCTTTCAATGCTTCATTAGCATCTGTACCCTTCTTGATCTGTTCCATGAATTTACCCATGTGAACAAATTCGTAACCGATTACCTGGTTGTCTTTGTCCAAAGCCATACGAGTAATGTAACCTTCTGTCAGTTCCAAGTAACGAGTACCTTTTGCTTTTGTACCATACAAAGTACCTGTCTGGCTGCGAAGTCCTTTACCCAAGTCTTCCAAACCTGCGCCGATCATCAAACCGCCTTCAGAGAAAGCTGACTGAGTACGACCGTATACAATCTGCAAGAACAATTCACGCATTGCGGTGTTGATGGCATCGCAAACCAAGTCTGTATTCAGTGCTTCCAGAATTGTTTTACCCGGCAGAATTTCAGAAGCCATAGCTGCTGAGTGAGTCATACCAGAGCAACCGATTGTTTCTACCAAACATTCTTCGATAACACCTTCTTTGACGTTCAAAGTCAATTTACAAGCACCCTGCTGTGGAGCACACCATCCCACACCATGAGTTAAACCTGAAATGTCTTTGATTTCTTTTGCTTGAATCCATTTTCCTTCTTCAGGAATTGGGGCCGGACCGTGGTTAGGTCCTTTAGCAACACAACACATGTGTTCAACTTCATGTGAATAAATCATATTATTTACGTTTTATGAGTAATAAAAAATAAGTATTTCGTAAACCACTTATTACGGAATTTCTTCTTTAATTCGTACGCAAAGTTAGTCGTTTTATTTAGTTATGCAATCAATGAAACCGAACTTTTTGTTGCATTTTAATGATATTTTTCGCTGAAACTCGTGTTTTGTAATGTCGGCATATCAAAATGTTTTTTATCTTCCGAGAGAAACCTGTATCTTTGCGGCTGGTATTCCAACAGAAGGATATACCTATATATAAGTAATAACAATCAGGTATATGGACGAGTGTAAGATTAAAGTAAAAGACGATGCTTTGCGTCGTGGTGCAGAAGCCGGAATGGATGAGTTTCTGAAAGTGTTTGTCGACAAATACTTGGAGGTGACCGGTGGAGTTATCAATGCAGAAACCATGCCGTTGCTCAATGGCTATCAGCATACACTGCTGGGGTATCATTTCTTTCGGGAGGAAGTGCTCGAAGGAGGTTTCGTACAGTTGATTCAGAATGGTTACGGACCGTACATTTTCGATAATCCTTTTGCCAAGGCTATGCGTCTGTTTGGAGCTAAAGAGTTTTCGAAACTGATTTACGATGCCAAGAAGATTTACGATGCACATCGGAAAGACTTGGAAAAAGAGTGTTCCGACGACGAGTTTATGGCCATGTATGAGCAGTATGAGGAATTTGATGATCTGGAAGAAGCCTATATGGATATGGAAGAGAAGGTTACGGCTCAGATTGCAGAATACGTGGACGAACATTTGGATCAGTTTGCCGAGGTAGAGCAATAATTGTTTTATTTGTGAAGGAAAATCGTTTAAGTACGAATAGCTGTTATGTGAATTCGTGGAAGATAGAGAGTTTTGAAGCCGGAGAGCCGATCGATCTTTACGAATTGTATAAATAAACGTTAAAAAGGAAAAAGGCAAAGCAGTGTTTTTACGCTTTTTTCATTTAAGATGAAGAAATTTAATAATCTATAAAAACATAAAGGAAAAATATGAAGACAATGAAGTTTTTCGCAATGGCATCGGCTTTAGCTGCAATGGTAGGTTTCAGCTCTTGCTTGAATGGAGGGGATTATACTAATACGGCATCGGGTGGTACGTTTGTAAAAGTATCAGGATATTTGGGAATTAATAGTTTGGTAGATGAATTAGGGTTTGAGTATGTTCCTTCTGATAAAGACATTATTACAAATTTTACCAGCGGCAAGTATGCATATATTACTTATACATATGATCCTACAACTGTAGATTATACACTGAAAGCAGTAAATATTAATTTGGCTGGTTACTCTGTTTTGGCCGATGAACAAGTGGTTGCAAATGCTCCTGTAGCAGAAAACGCAAATGCTCCTGTATATAGTGTATATGATATGAGTACCAGCTCACAATATCGTGTGCAGCCTGTTTTCTATCAGAAGAGAGATGTATTCATCCCAATTTATTACTATTATAAGCCGGCTTCTAATAATGATGACTTGCAGAAAGAAACAGCTCTTCATCATTTTACCTTATATTATGATGCAACGACCGATTTCACAAACTCTACTATGACATTGCATCTTCGTCATACGATACAGGATTTTGATGAAGAGGAAAACAAAAAGAGAACAAGTCGTGCATACGAATTCAGACATTTTAATTTGAATTCAGCTTTAAGCCAATATCAGTTTGCCAATAACGGACAGAATCCGGATAAGATTGTGATTGAATTCGAACAGAATCAGTATAATGCTGACTATGAAGAAGACGATGTTGAAAGCAAATCATACGAAATCGATTATAAGACAGTGGTCGAAAATTATGATAAGCTGGCTGGCAACACAACCGGCTCAGGTAGCGACGAATAATTTAAGAGAGAAAAAAAGATAGAGAAAAGCATACTTTGATGAAGTATGCTCCCGTAAGGTACGGATTATGCGGAATAGCTGTTGTATGTTAATGTATGTCAGTGTTTCTGTATAATTCGTATCTTTTTTTATTTCTTTTTTGTACATTTGCAATTCCGATTGTCGGATTGATTACAAAAAAGAAGAATAACATTGGATTATAAATCATTATTTCAGCAAATAGTTACTTTGCTTTCCACTCCCGGTAAAGCGTGGAATGAAATAGCAGAGCGAGGGGTAGGGCGTTCGGTTATGCCTGCTTTTGTTTATCCCCTGATTGGTTTGTGCGGGTTGTCGGAGTTTATTGGAACATTTATTGGAAAGGACTTTTCGTCCATCATGTTTCAAATAGCCTTGACTCGCTGTTGTGCCGTAGCTGTTGCCTTGTTCGGAGGATTTTTCCTGTCGGCTTATTTGCTCGATAAACTGAACCGGAAATGGCTCGGAAGAAAAGATTCTTACGACCGTATGCTGGTCTTTGTGGCCTATTCCATGGTCGTTACCTTTGTTTTGAATATCGTCAGCGGACTGTTCTCTATAGTCGTGCTGCATTGGATATTGCAAATATATACCATTGTAATTGTGTTCGAAGGAGTACGCAGGTGGCTCAAGATACCGGAATACAGCCAGACAGCTTTTACCATTGTGGCAACTGTCATCATCTTGGTGTGTCCTGCCCTTATCGAATTTATATTTAATAAGTTATCTGTAATTTTGAACTGATGAAAACAAACGCCGGTAATATCAATATCAAGAACAAACGTGCCTCATTCGATTATGAGTTTATCGATACATATACCGCCGGAATTGTGCTGACCGGAACCGAAATCAAGTCCATTCGTCAGGGAAAGGCAAGTCTGGTCGATACGTTTTGTTTCTTTTCCCGCGGAGAGTTGTGGGTGAAGAACATGCACATTGCCGAATATTTTTATGGCTCTTATAATAATCATGCGGCCCGTCGCGACCGCAAGCTGCTGCTTACCAAGAAGGAGCTGCGCAAGCTGGAACGGACTTCTGCTGAGCCGGGCTTTACCATTGTGCCTACTCGTATGTATATCAATGAAAAAGGACTGGCAAAGGTGGTTATCGCTCTGGCAAAGGGTAAGAAACAATACGATAAACGTCAGACCTTGAAGGAAAAGGAAGACAAACGTATGATGGATCGCATGTTCAAGCGATAAACAAGGGGGAACTGCACGGACTACACGGGCTTACACGGCTTTTTTATAATTAAATAGGGCTTTTCAAAATGCAACAACTAATAAACGAACGTATTCTCGTGCTCGACGGAGCGATGGGAACCATGATACAACAATACAATCTCTCGGAGGCTGATTTCCGGGGGGAGCGTTTCAAGGATATACCCGGACAGTTGAAGGGAAACAACGACATGCTGTGCCTGACGCGTCCGGATGTAATCGAAGAAATACACCGGAAGTATCTGGAGGCGGGAGCAGATATCATTGAAACAAATACATTCAATGCGACTTCTGTTTCGATGGCAGATTATCACATGCAGCCGTATTGTCGTGAAATAAATCTGGCGGCAGTCCGTCTGGCTCGTAAGGTAGCCGATGAGTTTACCGCAAAAACTCCCGGAAAGCCACGCTTCGTGGCTGGTTCAGTAGGCCCTACCAATAAGACCTGCTCCATGAGTCCCGACGTAAACAATCCGGCTTTTCGTGCGCTTACGTTTGATGAACTTGCCGATGCTTACCGCGAACAGATGGAAGCCTTGCTCGAAGGGGGAGTAGATGCCATCCTGATAGAAACCATTTTCGATACGCTGAATGCGAAAGCTGCTATTCTGGCGGCAGAAACCTCGATGCAGAAATTGGGAAGAAAGGTTCCGCTGATGCTTTCTGTGACGGTTTCGGATGTGGCAGGACGTACCTTGTCGGGACAGACGCTTGACGCGTTTCTGGCTTCGGTGCAGCATGCCGACATTTTCTCCATCGGATTGAACTGTTCTTTCGGGGCTAAGCAGTTGAAGCCTTTCCTGGAACAACTGGCTCGCCGTGCTCCTTATTATATAAGTGCCTACCCCAATGCCGGACTTCCCAACAGCTTGGGAAAATATGATCAGACACCCGAGGAGATGGCTGCCGAAGTCAAGGAATACATCGATGAGGGACTGGTTAACATCATTGGAGGATGCTGTGGTACTACAGAGGCCTATATAGCTAAGTATCAGGAGCTCATCAAGGATGCTAAGCCTCATGTGCCTGCGTCGGAGCCGAAATATCTCTGGCTTTCGGGACTGGAGCTGCTGGAGGTGACTCCCGAAATTAATTTTGTGAACGTGGGTGAACGTTGCAACGTGGCTGGTTCTCGCAAGTTCCTTCGCTTGATCAACGAAAAGAAATACGATGAGGCTTTGTCGATTGCCCGCAAGCAGGTGGAAGACGGTGCGCTGATTCTCGATGTCAACATGGACGACGGTTTGCTGGATGCTGCCGAGGAAATGACTACGTTCCTCAACCTGGTCGCATCGGAGCCGGATATTGCCCGTGTGCCTATAATGATCGACTCGTCCAAATGGGAGGTTATTGTAGCGGGATTGAAGTGTGTGCAGGGCAAGTGTGTCGTCAATTCCATTTCGTTGAAAGAGGGCGAAGAGCTTTTCATTGAGCATGCCCGTACCGTCAAGCAGTACGGTGCAGCAGTCATCGTGATGGCATTCGACGAGAAAGGGCAGGCCGATACGTTCGAACGTAAGATTGAAGTTTGCGAACGGGCTTACCGTATTCTGACAGAGAAGGTAGGTTTCCGTCGACAGGATATTATTTTCGACCCGAATGTGCTGGCGGTAGCTACGGGAATCGAGGAACACAATAATTATGCCGTCGATTTTATCAAGGCGACGGGCTGGATTCGTCAGAACCTTCCGGGAGCACACGTCAGCGGAGGGGTAAGTAATCTTTCGTTCTCGTTCCGCGGCAACAATTATATCCGTGAGGCGATGCACGCGGTATTCCTTTATCATGCCATTCAGCAAGGCATGGATATGGGTATTGTCAATCCGGGAACTTCGGTGCTGTATACCGATATACCTTCGGATATTCTGGAGCGTATAGAAGATGTGGTATTGAACCGTCGTCCGGATGCTGCCGAGCGCCTGATTGAAACGGCCGAAAAACTGAAGGCGGAAAAAGAGAATGCGGGCGAACAACAGGCGGCTGTTTCTCATCTTGCTTGGCGTGAAGGTACCACGGTGGAAGAGCGTTTGCAGTACGCGCTGGTTAAGGGACTGGGTGATTACCTGGATGAAGACTTGCATGAGGCGCTTGCAAAGTATCCGGATGCAGTCAGCATCATCGAAGGTCCGCTTATGGCAGGCATGAATCATGTCGGCGATTTGTTTGGCTCCGGCAAGATGTTCTTGCCGCAGGTGGTCAAGACGGCGCGTACCATGAAGAAAGCAGTAGCCATCTTGCAGCCTTATATCGAGGCAGAAAAGAAGGAAGGAGCACGCAGTGCCGGTAAAGTATTGCTGGCTACGGTAAAGGGCGATGTACACGATATCGGTAAAAACATTGTGGGGGTCGTCATGGCGTGCAACAATTACGAGATTATCGACTTGGGTGTGATGGTTCCTGCGGAGAAGATTATCGAAACGGCTATCCGTGAGAAGGTAGATATTGTCGGTTTGAGCGGACTCATTACTCCGTCGCTGGAAGAAATGGTGCATGTCGTGAGGGAGATGGAACGTGCCGGACTCGACATTCCGGTAATGATTGGCGGTGCTACAACCTCCAAGCTCCATACAGCTCTGAAGATTGCTCCGGTTTATCATGCTCCGGTGGTCTACATGAAAGACGCTTCTCTCAATGCGCCGGTAGCGGCACGCCTGATGAATCTCGACTTGCGGAGTGCTTTTGCCGAGGAACTGGAAAATGAATATCGCGAACTTCGTGAGAAGAATAAGACAAGACAGGTCAAGACAGTTTCGCTCAAGGAGGCACAGAAAAATAAATTAAACTTGTGGGAGTAGATTGTCATTCGAAACTTGGGTGGTTTATTCTTTGAAGATGGGCATGAATCCGTTTCAAAATAGAATTGCAAAAGAAAAAATCTTATAGATTGAAGTTTAGAAGTAAAAAATCTCCTACTTTTAGTCTTGTAATTGAAGAAAACAAAGACTAAAGTAGGAGATTTTTATGTTGTAACTTATAGATTATAAGTAAGCCTATCTTAGCTTTTCATTTTGATACAGCCTCATGCTTTTTGTTTGTCTTTTCAGTCTTTAGGGTTTGTTAATGTTCTTTATGCCAGCAAAATATCAGTCAGTAACCAATAAGAAAAATCGGTTATATGTAAGCATTTCAGTTTTTTTAGTGATATTTTGATAGACGATTATTCATTTTAAAGCTGATATAAGAAAATTCTTTTCGCGTAGAACCGAGCATCCGATTTTTCTATCTTAAAATCTTTATCTACATTACGCCCAAATCAAATACTATTAAAATATGAAACTGAAAGTACTTATTTTATTATTCGTACCTTTCATGCTTGTAGCATGCAGGGACGACGACAACCCACGTAGTAGGCCAAACCTTGTAGAGACCTCATTTACCCTTGCCAGCGGAGAGTTGATAAGAGATTATGGAGAAGATGTACTGAGAGATAAAAACACACTCTACGGGATATCTGTACGGCTGGACAATTTTCGTACATACGCCTATGGATTATTTGACGACTTGAGCAAGGCGGTGGTACAGCGGGATGCAAATCAGCAATATTGGTTTAGGCTGACAGTAGTACCTAATGGGAAAACACTATGTACACATGACAAACGAGGAAACTATGGAGACTTGTTTACAATATATGATAACGGTAAAGAGCAAAGCTGTCCACTCAGTAACACTTTTATCTACTGTGATACTACTATTGCGCGTAACGGATTCCAGGAAGATATTCAACTATCCCAAAGTTATCCATACAACATTTACGTAGACGTGGTGGGATCTAACACTGCCTCAGATTATAAATTTAGCTCTTATCTATACAGTGGCAGCATCCGCTTCTTTGCCTATAATCTTTCCCAAGGCAGATTTGAAATAGCAGTGCTAAGGATGGATAAAGAGTTCTCCCTTACACCGGAGAAACAAGAGTATATCCTTCCTTTTGCCCTACTACACAGAATCCCATATCCTACATGGCTGTGCAAAGATTATGCGAATGTAGTTACACTCCAAGTGAGATACATAGATGAAGAACGAAAAATCGACCGATGGATGGATAAATCCGTAATTGTACACAGAGACGAACAGAATATCTTTTTGTTGGATGTGAATGAATTTACAAACTGATTGTTTTATTACGAGAGTTCGAAATAAGAATGAATATATTTCGATGCTTCCCGACTTATGAGGCGGCATGGCGATTCAGCGTAGTAAATAGCTTTACAGTTTTTGGGTGAAAAGTGTCGCAATGGGATGTGAAAATGATTAGAAAAGGAAAATATGAACAGTCCTTCACTATATGTGAATAATATCGTAAAGCCTTGACAACGTACCTTTGCTTCAGATTAAGAAATGAAATAAAATGAAGCAATTAGTAGTTATTTTTACCTCCCTTTGCGCACTGATGCCTGTAGGGGCACAGGAAGTGCTGACACTGGAAGAGTGTCTGCGGCTGGGCATAGAGAATAATCTTTCTTTGGAAAGCAGCCGCAATGAAGTCCGAAAAGGAGAGCATTCGCTGAGTGAAAATCGTGCCAAGCTGCTGCCGCAGATTAATGCGGTTGCCGGATTCAATGACAATTTCAATCCGCCGGTATCGGTTACCGACGGCTCTGCTTACGGTAATCCGTACAATGTTACCAAAACCTTGCAGTACAATGCATCGGCGGGTATCCAGTTGCAGATGCCTTTATACAACCAGACGGTTTATACGGCAATGGATATTACGCGAACCATGAACGAGCTGAACCGCTTGTCGTACGAAAAGGCACGCGAAGACTTGATTCTGCAAATCAGCAAGATGTATTACTTGAGCCAGAACACTTCCGAGCAACTTACCTTGATAAAAGAGAACATTTCTCGGCTGAACGAGCTGAGCAATATTACTCAGGCTTTCTACGATAACGGCATGGCGATGGAAGTCGATGTGAAACGGGTGAACATCAATCTGGAAAACCTGCGGGTACAGTACGATAATGCACAGTCTATGCTGACTCAGCAACTCAATCTGTTGAAGTATGTAATGGATTATCCTGCCGACAAGGAAATAGCTTTGACTCCGGTCAATACGGAAAATATCACTTCTGTGTCGCTTACCGGACTGGATAACAACCAGTACGAGCTGCAACTCTTGCAGTCGAAACAGAAACTGGCAGAGCAGCAGCGCAAGATGATCGGTCAGGGATATATTCCTTCGTTGAGCCTGACCGGAAGCTGGATGTATTCCGCTTATACCGATAAAGCCAAAAACTGGTTCCATTCCGGACCGTCTAATCACTGGTATCAGTCGAGTGGTATCGGATTGACGCTTCGTATTCCTATTTTCGACGGACTGGAGAAGCGGGCGAAGATGAGAAAGGCAAAGATTGAAGTCGAGAATACTCGTCTGTCGTACGAAAATGCACTCAAGAATATGCAGACGCAATATCTGAATGCTACGAACGAGTTGATGAACAGTCAGCGTAATTTCAAGAAACAGAAAGACAACTATCTGCTGGCAGAGGATGTGTATCAGGTGACAACCGACCGTTATCGCGAGGGTATTGCCTCCATGACGGAAGTCCTGCAAGACGAGATGCGGATGAGCGAAGCCCAGAACAATTACATCAACGCACATTATAACTATCAGGTCACCAACCTGACTCTGCTCAAACTTACCGGACAGTTGGAAACACTGTTCAACGGAAATTCTGTTCATTAATCAATCTTTTAAAATTGTCAGCATTATGAAAACCAATAATAATACACTTCAAGAAAAAGCTTTGAAACTGAAAAAACAACGTCGTAACCGAATCATTGCCAGCTTGCTGGGAATAGTCATCCTGATAGGAGGGTTGATAGAAGTTGCCTTTCTTTTCCTCGACTATAAACATACCGAAACCAGCAATGACGCACAGGTGGAGCAATATATTTCACCGGTCAACCTGCGTGCTTCGGGCTATATCAAGAAAATTTATTTTACCGAACATCAGTCGGTCAAGAAGGGAGATACCTTGCTGGTACTCGACGACCGTGAATACCGCATCCGGGTGATGGAAGCTGAAGCTGCCTTGAAGGATGCGATGGCAGGTGCTACGGTAGTAGATGCTACCTTGCAGACGACACAGAATTCCGCTTCTGTCTATGAGGCTTCCATTGCCGAAATCGAGATTCGTCTGGCCAAGCTGGAGAAAGACCGCCAGCGTTATGAGAACCTGCTGAAACGGAATGCGGCAACTCCCATCCAGTTGGAACAGATTGAAACGGAATACGAGGCTACACGCAAGAAACTGGAGGCTACGAAACGCCAGCAGCGTGCTGCCATGTCGGGCATCAAGGAAGTATCCAACCGCAGGGAAAGTACCGAAGCTGCCATTCAGCGGGCTACGGCGGCTCTCGAAATGGCACGGCTTAACCTGTCGTATACGGTAGTAGTGGCTCCTTGCGACGGAAAATTGGGGCGTCGTGCGCTGGAGGAAGGACAGTATATCGGTGCCGGACAGAGCATTACGTATATTCTTCCCGATACACAGAAATGGATTATTGCCAATTACAAGGAGACTCAGGTGGAGAATCTTGCTTTAGGACAGGAAGTGCGTATCACGGTCGATGCTATCAGTGATAAGGAGTTTACCGGAAAGATTACGGCTATCTCCGGAGCAACCGGTTCGAAATACTCGCTGGTACCTACTGATAATTCTGCAGGAAACTTTGTCAAGATTCAGCAGCGCATACCGGTACGTATCGATTTTACCAATCTTTCTAAGGAGGACAACGAACGTCTGGCTGCCGGAATGATGGTGGTGGTGAGCGCTAAGCAGTAAGAGTTAGTCAAGTTATTTTTCAGTTTCTAAAAAAATTGGGTTATGCCTTCATGTCCGAAAAATTATCCGTTTTATAACTGGGTTCCCAAGCCCTTGGGCATTCTTATTCTGTTGCTGCTGTTTATCCCTATTCTTACGGCAAGCGGAGTCTATACGGCAAACAGCGGGGAAATGCTGAGCGGGCTGGGCATTCAGTCGGAACATATTCAGTTTGTCAGTTTCCTTACTTCCGTAGGTATGGCAGCCTTTTCTCCATTCTTTTACGAGCTGGTTTGCATCCGCCGCGAAAAGATGATGTGTATCGTAGGATTCTCACTGCTGTACCTGCTGAGCTACGTGTGTGCCAAGACCGACAGCATTTATCTGCTGGCTGTATGCAGTGTTGTCATGGGATTTCTGCGCATGGTACTGATGATGGTCAATCTGTTTACGCTCATTAAGTATGCGTTCAAGATGGAAGCCACCCGCAACATTACTCCGGGCAATGAGCCTGTAGATGGTGAAGGATGGGATAGGCTCGACCGCGAGAAGGGAACCAGCATGCCTACCATTTACTTGTTTTTTATGATACTGGGACAGATTGGTACATCGCTTACCGCATGGCTGGCTTACGAATACGAATGGCAGTACGTGTATTATTTCATGATGGGATCGCTGTTGCTTTCTATTTTGGTGGTATTCATTACGATGCCTTACCATAATTATGGCGGAAAGCGTTTTCCTGTCAGCTTCCGCAAGTTCGGCAGTGTCGTGATGTTCTGCATCATGTGTTCGGCTGTGGTCTATGTACTGGTTTATGGAAAGGTACTCGACTGGTACGATTCTCCGTCCATCTGCTGGGCTACTGCTGTGGCTGTGGTGTTTGCCGTACTGTTTGTTTACATGGAGCGTCAGCACAATTCACCTTATTTCCTGATGGATATCTTCAAGTTGCGTTCCATTCGTATCGGCATCCTGCTTTTCCTGCTGCTGATGATTTTCAATTCCAGCGCCATGTTTGTAAATGTGTTTACAGGAGTGGGAATGAAGATAGACAACTGGCAGAATGCGTCGCTGAACAACTGGAGCATTGCCGGTTATTTTATCGGTTGTATCATTGCCATTGCTCTGGGTACGAAGGGGGTTCACCTGAAATATCTTTTCTCGCTGGGCTTTGTACTGATCGGACTTTCTGCTCTGTTCATGTATTTTGAAGTGCAGACAGACGGCTTATATGAGCGGATGAAATATCCTGTCATTATCCGTGCTACCGGAATGATGCTGCTTTATTCGCTGACGGCTGTGTATGCCAACCAGCGGATGCCTTATAAATATCTTTCGACTTGGATTTGCATCATGCTGACTGTACGTATGGTGCTGGGCCCCGGAGCGGGAACGGCTATCTATACCAATGTGATGCAGCAGCGCCAGCAGCACTACGTGACCCGCTTTGCTCACGATATGGATGCGATGAATCCGGAGGTTGCCGCTTCGTACAACCAGACGGTTCAGGGGATGATGTATCAGGGAAAAAGTGAAAAGGAAGCGCAGCACATGGCGGCTCTTTCGGCTAAAGGGCGTGTGCAGGTGCAGGCTACACTTTCTGCCGTGAAGGAGATGGCGGGCTGGACTTTCTACGGCTGCATGGCTTGTGCCGTGCTTATGGTAGTGATGCCGTGGAGAAAAAGAAAGTTGGATTTACAACCGGAAAAAACTTATACACTCGTTCATTAATTTGCTTTATACATCACGTGGGGGCATATTTCATTTCTTAATCTGTCTTTCGGTGGAAAAACACCAGTGAAACATTTTGCTCTCCGTGATGTATTTTTTATTCTCCCGTTTCTCCGGTGAAAAGAAAAGGCTTACCTTAGCGGTAGCGTTTAACGAATTATTTTTACGGCAATGGAAACAAGGGAGCAGGAGGATATTTTAAAGCGTTTCGAACGGGATTTGACCGGGGGAAAGGATATTTGTTGCCTGGAAGGGAAGATTACTTCTTTTCCTTCGGTGTTACAAAAGCCTTTCCGGATGAATTATGTGGGACTGATTGTCTGCCGGAAGGGGAGCTTTGGCTTCGATGTGGACAAGCAGCATTTTACGGCGCAGGCGGGCGAAACGGTGTTTTTGTCCGAAGGAAATGATTTCTGTGTAGGAGAAGCGTCGGAGGATTTGTGTGTGAGCATGCTGTTTTACCGGGTAGACCCTATCCGTGAGATATTGGGCAGCTCGGTCGTAGCCATGTACTTGTATACCACACTGACTCCCGAACCTTGTTATGTGTGGACTTCCGGAGAGGAAGAGGATCTGGCACGTTACATTTCGTTGCTGGGAAGGCATCGGAGGGGAGCACAGAATCCGTTCGATAACCATGAGTGCAAATTGCTGTTGCTGGCACTGACTTACCGCCTGTGTTCCATTTACAGCCGGCGGATGATGGAAGAGAAAAATGTGGCGGGGCATAAGATTGATACGTTTATCAAGCTCATCCGACTGATAGAAAAATATTACATGCAGGAGAGGGGAGTGGCGTTTTATGCCGACAAGTTGTGTCTTTCGCCCAAATATCTTTCGGCGTTGTCGAAATCGGTCTGTGGATATACGGTGCAGGAACTGGTTTTCAGGGCGATTATCCGGAAGAGTATCTTCTGGCTGAAGAATACGAACAAGAGCGTGCAGGAGATTTCCGATGAACTGAATTTTCCGAATGCTTCGTTTTTCGGTACGTTTTTCAAGAAACAGACGGGACTTGCTCCTTCGTACTACCGGCTTTCGGATGAGGAATAAAGGTGACTTTCCGGTTGGTGTTCCGAAACTCTTTATATGTAGGGTACAGATCGTGTCATGGAGGCTGGTAAAATGCGTTAGGACTGTGTCTGGATATGCCCAAAGGAGGGTATTGCAAACGTCGCCATGAGTTTGGAAAAACGTGGGCGGAAACCGAATGAAACGTGGGCGGAAGTTCGGGAAAACGTCTCGACGTTTTTTTATTTTTTGTACAAATCATTTTTGTTTTTGTACAAAAAATAAAGGCAAGTTGTCCGTGTCTTTTCCGGTGTGTGCGGAGAGGTACGGGCAACTTGCCTGTCGTTTGTGGCCGACTGAGCGTTTTATTCGTGATTCAGTGCGGCAAGGAAGCTGGCAGCTTTTTCCAGCGTTTCCGGCTTTCCGATGTCGATCAGGTGAATCTGTTCGGTCAGGCATCCGCCGATACGGGCTTCTCCGCAGGTCTGCAAGTAGAAGTCCATGATCGGAAATTTGCCTTTCCAGCGCTCGTCCATGTATCGGAAAAGGGAAGGTGAAATCACATGTATGCCGCTGAACGCGTATTCCTGATACAGGGTAGCATCGTATACAAAGCCTTCGGGTTTGGTCTGTCCGGTATCTTTATTGATCCATCCTCGCAGGCGTGCCTGTCCGTCGAACAGCAGGTAGCGGGCGGTGACGCGCTTGCTTGCCAGCAGTGTCGCATCGTTTCTGCTGTGCAGATGGTATTCGTACAGAGCTTTCAGGTCGGTATCGGAGAGAATATCGACGTTGTGTACCAAGAACGGTTCATTGCCCTGAAAGAACGGTTCCGCCTTTTTGATGCCTCCTCCCGTATCGAGCAGCAGGTCGCGTTCGTCGCTGATGTGAATGGTCAGTCCGAAGTTCTGGTTGGCTTTCAGAAAGTCGATGATCTGTTCTCCGAAATGATGTATATTGATGACCAGCTCGTTGAATCCCGCCTTTTTCAGTTTCAGGATGACATGCTCCAGCATCGGTCGTCCGGCAACGGGCACCAGTGCTTTCGGTTGATGGTCGGTCAGCGGTTTCAGGCGAGTTCCCAGTCCCGCTGCAAATATCATAGCTTTCATAGGCTTATCGGGCTTCTAAAGTTTGTTCTATATGTTGTTCACGGTGTATCAGTTGGATGCGTACACCGAATTTCTCGTTCAGGTGATGTGCTACATGTTCTGCTGAGTATACGGAGCGGTGCTGTCCTCCGGTACAGCCAAAACAGATGGAAAGATTGGTGAATCCTCTTTCCAGAAAGCGCTGTACATGAGCATCGACGAGTGCGTCCACGTGTTCCAGAAAACGAAGAATCTCGCCGTCCTGTTCCAAGAAGTCGATAACCGGCCTGTCGCGTCCGGTCAGTTGCTTGTACTGTTCGTATTTCCCCGGATTATGCACGGCGCGGCAGTCGAACACATACCCGCCTCCGTTTCCCGAAGGGTCTTCAGGAATCCCTTTCTTATACGAAAAACTCATTACGCGTACGGTGAGTTTCCGTCTGTTGCGTACGCTGGCAAACTGAGGAAGTTCGGTCAGCTTGCGTAGCACAAGGCACAGATAAGGATATTCGGGAAAATCAGTTTCCAGTAGTTGTCGGAGATTCTCGATGGCATAGGGCACGCTTTGTATGAAATGTGCCTTCTTCTCAAAGTATCCGCGGAAGCCGTAGGCACCTAAAACCTGCAAGGTGCGGAACAATACAAAGTGGCGGAGGGTGGCGAGGAACTGCTCTTTCCCGATGGCGTGGTAAGGCTGAAGCGCATCAAGATACTCGTCTATCAGCTCCTGCCGCAGCGAATCGGGATAATTTGCCTTAGCCTGCCACAGGAACGAGGCTACATCGTAATAGAAAGGTCCCTTGCGTCCTCCCTGAAAATCGATGAAGTACGGTTTCCCTTCGCGTAGCATGACATTCCGGCTCTGGAAGTCGCGGTACATGAATACCTGCGGCTGTATCTGTAGCAGTGCGTCTGCCAGGTGTTCGAAGTCGTCTTCCAGCAAATTTTCCTGAAACTCCAGTCCGGTGGTCTTAAGGAAACAATACTTGAAATAATTCAGGTCCCACAAAATGCTGCGGCGGTTGAATGCTGCCAACGGGTAGCAATAGCTGAAATCCATGTCCTGGCTTCCCTCGAACTGTATCGATGGAAGGAGACGGATGGTCTGTTTCAGCATCACTTTTTCTTCGGGACTGAAGCAGCCGCTTTCGCGGCCTTTCTGGATAAACTGGAACAAGGAAGTATCTCCCAAGTCGTCTTGCAAATAAGCCGACTGGTCGGCTGCCTGGGCAAGCACACGGGGAACGGGCAGACCTTTCTGTGAGAAATGTCCTGCCATGTAGATAAACGCACGATTCTCTTCCGCAGAAGTGCCATATACCCCGATGAGGCTTTCTTTTCCTTTCAGGCGGAAGTACTGGCGGTTTGAGCCAGCTCCCGGCAGTGGTTCGATGCTTGCCGGAGCTTCTCCCGTATATGATTGATAAAGTTGTGCAAGTAATTCGGTATTCATGTTATCTGTTGTTACGTAAATAAACAATACAGGGACAAAGATAGATATAAAAAGCCGAAAGAAAGAAGTGGATAAAAAGAAAAAGGTCTGAACAGAAACTGCTCAGACCTTGGTAGCCCGTGGGGGAATCGAACCCCCCTTTCAAGAATGAAAATCTTGCGTCCTAACCGATAGACGAACGGGCCATCCTTTGTTTGTGTTGAGGTGTTTCTCAATCACGGGTGCAAAGGTACGCATTATTTTTGAATCTGCAAGTGTTTTGTGAGAAAAAATGCAGAAAAAGGCATATTTTTTTCATTTTTCCTCTTCGCATGAGGGGGAAAAGTGGAAAACTGCTTTGTGCAGGTGACGTTTTAGGAATTACAGGTCTTCCGGGTCGGCTGTATCTTCCAGTCTGTTTTCCCAAAGATATTTCTGTGTTTCTTTTACGGCAACTCCCGATAAGAAGATGAGTGAAATCAGGTTTGGTACTGCCATCAGTGCGTTTACGCTGTCGGCAATGTTCCATACTGCTTGTAGGTTCATGGTGGAGCCAAAGTAAATGGAGGAGATCCATATTACACGGTATACCCGCAGGAGTTTTTTCCCTCCTAAGTATTCGATGGCTTTTCCCGAATAATATCCCCAGCCTAAAATCGTAGAAAAGGCAAAGGTCAGGATTCCGATTGCCAGAATGCTGGTGCCTACATAGGGAATTTTACCGAAGGCTGCTTTGGTCAGTGCACCGCCTTGCGTGTAATCGATGTCGGGGAATGCGAGTACGCTGGTAACCAGTACCAGTCCTGTGAGTGCACAAATGATGACGGTGTCCCAGAATGTTCCGGTAGAAGAAACCAGTGCCTGACGTACGGGGTTACGGGTTTGTGCTGCCGCTGCCACGATGGGAGCCGAACCAAGTCCGGACTCGTTGGAGAAAAGTCCGCGGGCAATACCGTAACGTGCCGCAAGCATAACGCTTGTTCCTAAAAATCCTCCACCTGCCGCATGGGGTGTAAATGCTGAACTGATAATGAGCTTGAATGCTTCTCCCAGATAGGCGTGGTTTAAGATCAGGATGTAAATACATCCTCCTATGTAGAGAATGGCCATGAGAGGTACCAGTGTCATGCATACGCGGGCAATGCCTTTTACTCCGAAAAAGATAACCAGTGCGATACCCAGTGCAACCACTATTCCGGTAAGATGTGCGCTTACTCCATAAGTTTCCTGCATCAGTAGAGCTATGGAATTGGCTTGTACCGTGCTTCCGATACCGAATGCTGCCATGGCTGTAAAGATACAGAATAAAATCCCCAGCCATTTTTGCTTGAGTCCTCGCTCCAGTGCATACATCGGACCACCGAGCATTTCTCCGCTGGCAGTTTTTACACGATACTTGATGGCGAGCAGCCCTTCGGCATATTTGGTGGCAATGCCGAAAACTCCGGTCAGCCAGCACCAGAATACGGCACCGGGACCTCCGAATGCTACGGCAGTGGCTACACCGATGATGTTTCCCGTTCCGATAGTTGCTGCCAGTGAAGTGGCAAGTGCACCGAACTGACTGACGTCACCCTCAGAATCGGGGTCTTTTTTAAAGGAAAGTCGTATAGCTGTAAATATTTTGCGTTGTGGAAACTTTAAACGTATTGTCAGAAAGATATGTGTTCCCAGCAGTAATATGATCATCGGCCATCCCCAGAGAAAGGAGCTGACCGATGCTGTTATCTGTTCAAATAATTCCATGTACGTAGTAAGTCGTTATCGTTAGGGTTGCATTGTCTCTACCTCATCCAGACTTTTTTCTATTTCCTGATCTGTCAGTGTGTAGTTGGTCAGGTTGCCCGACAGGTATTGGTCGTATGCACTCATGTCTATCAGGCCGTGTCCGGACAGGTTGAAGAGGATGACCTTTTCTTCTCCCGTTTCCTTGCATTTGTTGGCTTCCTGTATCGTCGCCGCAATGGCGTGACAGGATTCAGGAGCCGGGATGATGCCTTCGGCACGCGCGAACAGACATCCTGCCTTGAATGTATCCAATTGCTGTATGTCGACAGCCTCCATCAGATGGTCTTTCATCAGTTGTGAAACGATGACTCCTGCCCCGTGATAGCGCAATCCGCCGGCATGGATGTTGGCTGGCGTAAAATTGTGTCCTAAAGTGAACATCGGAAGGAGAGGAGTATATCCGGCTTCATCACCAAAGTCGTATTCAAACTTTCCTCTTGTCAGTTTCGGACAAGAAGCGGGTTCAGCGGCTATGTAACGGGTCTTTTTGCCTTCCAGAATAGTATGGCGCATGAACGGGAAACTGATTCCTCCGAAGTTTGAACCTCCACCGAAGCATCCGATGATGATATCAGGATATTCTCCTGTCATTTTCATCTGTTTTTCGGCTTCCAGTCCGATAATGGTCTGATGAAGTGTTACGTGACTCAGTACAGATCCCAGTGTATATTTACAGTTTGGTGTTGTACGTGCCAGTTCAATTGCCTCAGAAATGGCAGTACCCAGTGAGCCCTGATGATTCGGATACTTGGTCAATATATTTTTCCCGGCGCGTGTAGACATGGAAGGCGAAGGAGTTACCTGTGCTCCGAACGTTTGCATGATGCTGCGTCGGTAAGGCTTTTGTTCGTAGCTGATTTTAACCTGATAAACGGCTGCCTCCAGTCCGAAGACCTTTGCCGCATATGCGAGAGCAGCTCCCCATTGTCCGGCTCCGGTTTCTGTCGTAATGTTGGTTACTCCCTCCTTCTTGCAGTAGTAAGCCTGCGCCAGTGCCGAGTTCAGTTTATGCGAACCAATGGGGCTGACGCTTTCGTTCTTGAAATAAATGTGTGCCGGAGTGCCCAAGGCTTTTTCCAGACCATAGGCACGGACCAGTGGTGTGCTTCGGTAATACTTGTACATTTCGCGTACTTCTTCAGGAATTTCAATCCATGTATCCGTCTGGTTGAGTTCCTGATGGCACAGTTCTTTGGCAAAAATCGGGTACAAGTCTTCTGGTTTAAGCGGTTCGTGAGTAGCTGGATTCAGCGGCGGCATGGGTTTGTTCTTCATGTCTGCCTGAATATTGTACCAGTATCTTGGAATTTCATCTTCCGGTAAAATGAATCTTTTCTGTTTATTGCTCATAATTGTTTCCTTTTTTGATTGATTTTCCAAAAATAGATAAAACAATGTAATATTGCAATCATTTTTGCTTTTTATTTGTTATTTTGATATTTTTATCGCGAAAAAGTGTGCATGACGTTTGTGCGATTATTGTTTGTCTATACATTGTTTTTAATAAGTCAGGAATAATGTTATGCTTTTGGTAGGAATACCGATAATTATAGATACTTTTGTGTATAAACTGTCTTTGACATAAAAACTATTGAATATGGATTCTTGGGAAAGACTTTTACTTTATCGGAAGAAATTGATCCTGCCTCGTATCTATCAGGGCATGAACTGGCTGATGTGGATTACGTATTTTTGTGCCGTTTTGTTTCTGGCCACTCTGGTATACGAGCATGGGTTTATGATTTCTTTGGATGAGGCGAAAGGTATCCGAATGATATATCAGACGGTATGGATCGTCTTTTTACTTTCGGCAACGATACAGATTGTTTTTCGACGCGATGAGGAAGAAAGGAAGAATACGTTATGGGCTTGGATTATTAACGTGTTGCTTTACCTGACGTTATTGCCTGTTGTCTTTAAACAGCCTGATACCGGTGATGAAGGCGTGTTCTGGATTTGGACATTTTTTCATAGTCATTATTACCGGATGGGCATTTTGCTGCTGTATTCTTTGCTGCAATTATCCAGCAGTCTGGTGCGTTTGCTGGGCAGGCGTACCAATCCCTCACTCATTCTGGCATCCAGCTTTTTGGTCATCATCTTTATCGGTGCCGGATTGCTGATGCTGCCCAGAGCCACCTATCACGGCATTTCGTGGATAGATGCGCTGTTTACGGCAACCAGTGCCACATGTGTTACCGGATTGGTTTCGGTAGACGTACCGTCTACCTTTACATTGGAAGGGCAGATTATCATTATTCTGCTGATTCAGATAGGAGGGTTGGGAGTTATGACGCTGACAAGTTTTTTTGCCATGTTCTTCATGGGGAACACTTCGCTGTACAATCAACTGGTAGTTGGTGATATGATCAGTTCCAATTCGTTGAATTCTCTTTTGTCCACCTTATTATATATATTAGGCTTTACTTTGGCTATCGAGGGAATCGGTATGGTAGTCATCTGGTTCTCCATTCACGATACACTGGGAATGACATTGCAGGAGGAACTTTATTTTGCGGCTTTCCATTCGGTTTCGGCATTTTGTAATGCCGGATTCTCTACCTTACCGGGCAACTTAGGCAATCCTGCCGTCATGCAGCAGCACAATCTGCTTTTCATGACCGTATCTTTTCTGATTATTTTGGGAGGAATCGGTTTTCCGATACTGGTCAATCTGAAAGAAACGCTGTTCTACTATCTGCGTTATCTGAAATGGATATGTCTGAGACGCTCTTCCCGTTTTCCGAAACAAGTACATCTGTATAATCTGAATACGCGTATCGTGTTGATTATGACGGCTATTTTGTTGGTCTTTGGCACATTGGCCATCGCACTTTACGAATGGAATCATGCTTTTGCGGGGATGAGTGTAACCGACAAATGGGTACATGCCTTCTTCAATGCTACGTGTCCGCGTACAGCTGGCTTTACAAGTGTGGGACTGACGACCTTGTCTACCCAGACGTTGCTGCTGATGATTGCTCTGATGATAATCGGAGGTGGAACACAATCTACCGCCGGTGGTGTGAAGATTAATGTTTTTGCTGTAATTCTCTTGAATCTGTGGGCAGTTATCCGGGGAGCAAACCGAGTAACTATCTTCCATCGTGAACTTTCGGACGATTCTATCCGGCGCTCGAATGCCGTACTTATGCTGTACCTTATTCTTTTGTTTGCGGCTATTTTTGTTATGAGTCTGTTGGAGCCTGAGGCATCGGTCATGGCGCTTACCTTTGAATGTGTATCGGCTTTGAGCACGGTTGGTTCAAGTCTGGACTTGACTCCTGTGCTGGGTACCGCAGGAAAGTCGGTTATCATCCTGCTGATGTTCATCGGTCGTGTGGGAGCATTTACCTTGTTGCTGGGACTGGTTAAACAAGTGAAGAAGCGTAATTACAAATATCCGAGTGATAATATTATAATAAACTGAGATTGCTATGAAATATATCGTAATAGGACTGGGAAACTACGGTGGTATGCTTGCCGAGGAACTTACCGTATTGGGACACGAAGTGATAGGGGTAGACGTGAAAGAGCATCACGTAGACCGGCTGAAGGATAAGATTGCTACAGCTTTTGTGCTCGATGCTACCGATGAGATGGCTTTGTCTGTATTGCCATTAAAGAGTGTTGATGTGGTCATTGTGGCCATCGGTGAAGATCTGGGGGCTTCCGTGCGGGTAGTTTCCTTGCTGAAAAAGAATAAAGTTAAGCATATTTACGCCCGGGCGCTCGACGATGTGCATAAAACGGTGCTTGAGGCATTTTCGCTCGACCGTATTCTTACGCCAGAACAGGATGCTGCCCGTATGCTGGTGCAGTTGCTGGAACTGAATGCTGCCGTGGAACCTTTCCAGATAGATGAGGAGCACTATGTGTTTAAATTCAATGTTCCTGACAAACTGGTAGGATATGGCATCAATGAGTTGCAGTTGGAAAAGGAGTTCGACTTGAAAATCATTTCATTGATACGTGGAAAGAAGGCACAGAACTGTCTGGGTATTTCCATCTTGGAACGGGAAGTTGCCAACGAATTCCCCGAAGATTATGTCATTCAAGCCGAAGATGCATTGGTTTGCTACGGACTTTATGCCAATTTTATGAAATTCTGGAAATCGATTCGCTGAGAACCGTTGCTGCTGCACTACATTTCTCAGCGGATGTTTCGCTTGTTTAATGCCTGCTGATAGCGGCGGGCATTGGCAAGATGCTCGTTCCAGTTCTTTGCAAAATTATGTGTTCCCGAAAAATCTTCCTTGGCACACATGTAAAGATAGTCGTGCTGCACATAGTTCAATACGCTTTCCAGTCCGTCGATGGAAGGAATACGTATCGGACCGGGAGGCAATCCTTCATGCTTGTAGGTATTGTAAGGACTGTCTACTTCCAGATGCTTGTGCAGGATGCGCTTTAATCCAAACTCCTGCAAGCCGAACTTGACCGTCGGGTCGGCCTGTAAGGGCATGCCTGTATGCAGACGGTTGATGTAAAGCCCCGCTACCATCGGCTTTTCTGCCTTGTTGGCTGTTTCCTCTTCTACGATGGAAGCCAGTGTAGCTACCTCTTCGGGAGTAAATCCGATACTCTTTGCCTTTTCTATCCTTTCCTTGTTCCAGAAAAGATCGTGTTCCTTTTTCATCCGTTTGATGAAATCTTCAGCACTGATAGTCCAGTACACTTCGTAAGTGTTGGGGATAAAAAGCGAAGGAATCGTGTATTGATTGTATCCTAAGCCTGCGCAATAGGCGCTGTCGGTCAGTAGTTTGGCAATGGAAACCGAGTCGGTCATCAGCCGGCGGGATACGGATTTTGCCAGTGCTCCGATGGTACGTACACTGGGTATCGTCAGTCTTACGGGACTTTGATGACCACTTTTCAGTCGATGAAAAATGTGCCATGTCTTTTCCGACGGCTCCAGTTTATAGGCTCCTGCATGAATATTGTCAGCATAATTGCTGCATGCAGTCATCAGATGCAACCCGGCAAGGCTGGATGCATGACAATCTTTTTTCAGTTTCGTATATACAGAGTCGATATTGTCGTCATTATCTATATAGAGATAAGTTGCCTTTTCTATTTTCAGTGGGGTGCTAAATAGTAAGAACGCGCAGGCAATGCTGCCAATGAGCACCAGTAAGACAATGCTGCCGATAATATAAATAGCTTTCTTTTTTTTCATTCTTAGTTATTTGAGTGCGGCAAAGATAGCTTATTTCTTCCATACGGACAAAAAGAAAAGGGATAGCATGAAATATTCATGCTATCCCCTAAGAGAGATTCTTATGATTTATTTAGTTCATCAGTTGCGGAATATCAATCCATCACTGCTTCGCTCCACAATAATTGGTTTGCTGCGGTCGACTTCCTGCGACAGAAGTTTCTTCGACAAATCGTTCAGCAAGTAACGCTGGATGGCACGTTTTACCGGACGGGCACCGAACTCCGGATCATATCCGGCAGTAGCGATAAAGTCGATTGCCTGATCGCTCATCTGGAGTGTTACGCCATTGTCTTCCAGCATCTTCTTGATACCGTTGATCTGCAGACGTACGATCTGCTCAATCTGATCCTTGTTCAACGGCTGGAACATGATGATTTCGTCTATACGGTTCAGGAATTCCGGACGGATAGTCTTCTTCAACATATTCATTACCTCTGTCTTTGTTTCTGCTACAACCTGGTCGTGGTTCTGATCATTAATCTTTTCGAACTGACTCTGTATGTATGAGCTTCCCAAATTGGAGGTCATAATGATAATTGTGTTCTTGAAGTTTACCGTACGTCCCTTATTATCAGTCAGACGTCCATCGTCCAATACCTGCAACAAGATGTTGAATACATCCGGATGCGCCTTCTCGATTTCATCGAACAAGACAACTGAGTACGGTTTACGACGGACAGCTTCTGTCAACTGACCACCTTCATCGTAACCAACGTATCCCGGAGGGGCACCAATCAGACGGGAAACGGTATGTTTCTCTTGGTATTCACTCATATCGATACGCGTCATCAGCGATTCATCATCGAACAAGTACTCTGCCAGTGCTTTAGCCAATTCGGTTTTACCAACACCCGTAGTACCTAAGAAGATGAATGAACCAATCGGACGTTTCGGATCTTGCAGTCCCGCACGGCTACGACGTACAGCGTCGGCTACCGCTTCAATTGCTTCATCCTGTCCGATGACACGCTTATGCAGCTCGTCTTCCAGGTGGAGCAACTTGTCACGTTCGCTTTGCAGCATCTTGCTTACCGGTATTCCCGTCCAGCGTGATACTACATCAGCAATATCTTCGGCAGTAACCTCCTCCTTGATCATGGCATTGTCGCCTTGCTTTTTCTTCAAGTCTTCCTGAATACTCTTTATTTCGTTTTCCAAGCTCTGCAACTTGCCATAACGGATTTCGGCTACTTTACCATAGTCGCCTTCACGTTCAGCCTTGTCGGCTTCGAACTTCAGTTGTTCTATTTCCTTCTTGTTCTGCTGAATCTTGTTCACCAGTTGTTTTTCGCTCTCCCATTTAGCCTTGTACGAAGTTTCCTGTTCCTTCAACTCTGCTATTTCTTTGTTCAATTGAGCAAGCTTAGCTTCATCCTTTTCACGTTTGATAGCCTCACGTTCAATTTCGAGCTGTTTCAACCGGCGTTCAATTTCATCCAGTTCTTCCGGCAGTGAGTCACGCTCCATACGAAGCTTGGCTGCGGCTTCATCCATCAAGTCGATGGCCTTATCCGGCAAGAAACGGTCGGTGATGTAACGGTTACTCAATTCTACTGCGGCAATGATGGCTTCGTCTTTGATTCTCACTTGATGGTGATTCTCGTAACGTTCCTTCAAACCACGCAAGATAGAAATAGAACTTGCCGTATCCGGCTCGTCTACCATGACGGTCTGGAATCGTCTTTCGAGCGCCTTATCCTTTTCGAAATATTTTTGATATTCGTCGAGGGTAGTGGCACCGATGCTTCTCAGCTCGCCACGTGCCAAGGCAGGTTTCAAGATGTTTGCAGCATCCATGGCACCTTCACCTTTTCCGGCACCAACCAACGTATGAATTTCATCGATGAACAGAATAATATTTCCGTCCGATTTAGTTACTTCGTTGATAACCGATTTCAATCGTTCCTCAAACTCACCTTTATATTTGGCACCTGCAACCAGTGCACCCATATCGAGTGAGAACAATTGCTTGTTCTTCAGGTTTTCAGGAACATCTCCACGCAGGATTCGCTGTGCCAGTCCTTCTACGATGGCAGTCTTACCGGTACCCGGTTCACCTATCAGGATCGGGTTGTTTTTGGTACGACGGCTCAGGATTTGCAGTACACGACGGATTTCTTCGTCACGACCGATAACCGGGTCCAGCTTGCCGTTACGTGCGGCCTCTATCAGGTTGATGGCATATTTGCTGAGTGACTGGTAGGTATCCTCGCTGGATTGCGAAGTGACATTCTGTCCCTGACGCAGCTCACTGATAGCAGCTCGCAACTCCTTATCCGTAACACCCGCATCTTTCAAGATGGTAGATACGGTGCTTTTTACGTTAAGCAGTGCCAGAATGATAGCTTCCAGCGAAACATATTCATCACCCAACGTTTTAGAAAACTCGACAGCTTTTTGCAATACCTCATTTGCGTCACGGCTCAGGTAAGGTTCGCCGCCTGAAACCTTCGGCAGAGAAGCTATCTGCTTGTCGAGTACGGTTTCAATCTGCTGACCGTTGACACCGAGTTTCTGGAAAATGAAGTTGGTTACATTTTCTCCGACCTTCAGCACCCCTGCCAGCAAATGCTCCGGCTCGATAGCTTGCTGCCCGCGGCTCTGTACCAGATTCACCGCTTGCTGCACAGCCTCTTGCGATTTGATTGTAAAGTTGTTAAAGTTCATATATTGTTCTCCTTTCTTATTTTTCTATGTTTTTTGAAATACACTTTCTATCAGACAAACTTCTTGCCATCGCCATAAAATGTTTATTATATGCCTAAATGTCAGGGTGTTAGCATATTTTACTGCAATATTGTCCGAAGGCATACCAAAATGTCAGGAAAGTTTTTATTATCTTTATCGCCATAAACTTAGATATATGGAAAAGAAGATACCGTTTGCCCCTGTTGTGATGCTGATAGATGCCACCTATCTGGATAGAGTAGGCTGTGACATGACCGCTCATTTCGCTCCTATCGTCAACCGTGAGTTGCCGAAAGCCGATTTGGCCAATTTGCTGGAATGCCTGGCTCTGGATGCAGGAATCCAGTCGGGAGAAAATGAAATACAAGTGATTTTTATTTATGAGGCAGGAAAAGAGAAAATGAACTTCTGTACACCTTCCTCGTTCGGTAAGGAACTTCATAATGTGGCCTTCAAGAGTCAGTTGGGAGAATTCTCCTTGTACGCTTTCCAGCCTTCCGACATGGCAACGTGTGAAGACTTGTTCCTTGAGTCACTTCAGTTGGCTGGCGAGTCGAAGGATGTCCGTCGTTTTATTATCGTACCCGATGAAGAAGGATACGGTAAGCGAATAGGTGACTATATAAATAAGGTGAAAGGGAAGGAAAGCATTACCGTTTTCGGTATGAATCCTCCTGCCTACGAAGGCGATTACTCATTCGAAATGTTGGGATTTCCCGTTCTTCAGTCGTTGGGAGTCCGTGCGGAGGAACTGTAAATGTCCGATTTCCGTCTGAAAGTATTCTACAGTGTGGCGAAAAACCTGAGCTTTACCAAAGCTTCTCAGGAGTTGTTCGTCAGCCAGCCCGCCATAACCAAGCACATACGCGAGCTGGAAAGCTTGTATCAGACCCGTTTGTTCAACCGGCTTGGCAACAAAATTTCGCTGACCGAGTCGGGCTACGTGTTGCTGGAGCATTGCGAACGCATCCTTTCCGAATACCGTAAGCTGGAGTATGACATGCACTTGCTGCACAATGAATACAACGGTCAGCTTCGTCTGGGAGCAAGTACTACGATAGCCCAGTACGTGCTTCCGCCCATTCTTGCCGGGTTTACGGAGAAATATCCCAAGATTACCGTTTCGCTTATCGATACCAATTCGCGCAACATCGAACAGGCGTTACAGGAACACGATATTGACTTGGGTATGGTAGAGGGAGTATTCCGCCTGCCTAACCTGAAATATGAACCTTTCCTTCACGACGAACTGGTTCCGGTAGTCTGTGCTTCGTCGCCACTGGCTGCCAAAGATTCGCTTACCCTCGACGAACTGAGAGAAATTCCTTTGGTGCTTCGCGAAAGAGGTTCGGGCACGCTCGATGCCATCGAAATGGCTCTTTCCGAGCAAGGACTGAAACTTTCGTCGATGAATGTCCGGTTACATCTGGGAAGTACCGAAAGCATCAAGCAGTTTTTAAGAAACAGTTCCACGATGGGAATCATATCACTGCAGGCCATTCTGCGTGAACTGCGTGACGGAGAGTTCAAGATAATCGATGTAAACGGGCTGCAAATTAAGCGACATTTCTGTTTCGTATATTTACAGGGACAGGAAGAAGCCTCGTCTACCAACTTTATGCGTTTTGTACAGCATTACTTGGAAAACTGTAAGAATGCAGGCGATATCATTGGTAAGATGATGATAGCGCACTGAGGCAAGCAGTTTAGAATAAAAAGAAGCCCCGGTATGTACCCCGACTGCCAGAAGCAGACAAGGAACATGCCGGGGCTTGTTGCGATATATTTATTTTTACATGAATGCAGGAACCAGGTATTTAGTAAGCAGATAACCGCCGCCTACCAGCCAGATGTACAGCAAGCCTGCCAGCAAGAACGGCTTGGCACCAGCCTGTTTGAACTTTTCGATGCTGGTATCTGTACCAAGAGCGGTCATGGCCATCGTCAGCATGAAAGTATCAATATATTCGATTGCTCCGTTCAGTGGAATATCTTTTACACTGTCTACGCCCAGAACGTATTGCAAAAGTGAGTTCACACAGATAATTCCAATAAATCCAAAGGCAAACCAGGGGATGGTAATTTTACTCTTTTCAGCCTTTTCGCCGTTTGCACTGCTCTTGCGTTTTGCCAGTGCGAAGCTCATGATAACCAAGACCGGAGCAAGCATCATGACACGGATCATCTTGGTAATGGTAGCAGTTCCGGCAATTCCCAGAGCATCTGTCGGGTCCATAGCATTACCGGCTCCGGCTACGTGTGCTACTTCGTGCAGGGTACTTCCCGTATAGATGGCTACACCCATGTTGTCCAGTCCGTCCAATATTCCGGCACGATACATGATAGGATAGAGGAACATGGAGATTGTTCCGAAAATGACTACCGTAGATACAGCGATGGCAGTCTTGTGACCTTCACATTTCACTACAGGTTCTGCACCCAGTACGGCAGCAGCACCACAGATAGCACTACCTGTTGCAGTCATCAGTGAAGTATCTTTATCCATTTTCATGATACGTCCCAGCCAGATTCCCAGGAAAATGGTACCTACTACAATGATAGTATCTATTATAACCGCAGGTAGTCCTACAGCAGCCACCTGTGTAAGAGTCAGTCGGAAACCGTATAAAACGATACCCGCACGCAGAATTTGCTTGGTACAGAACTTGATACCCGGCACCCATGTTTCGGGCAGATGGTTTCTCAAGCTGTTGGCATATAGCATACCCAGGATGATACCTACAATCAGCGGACTGAATGACAGACTTTTTACAAACGGAATTTCGGCAATATAAAATGCCGCAAATGAGAACAATGCAATCAACAAGATACCATGAATGGTATTTCCTCTGTTTCCTTTTTCGAACATCGTATAATAATTGTTTTAGTGATTAATTTCTTTTTCCGCTGCAAAGGTAAGTTATTATATAGTACAAACCTATTGAAAAATATTTATCTGTTATAACTAAAGGTAATAGCTTGTAGGAAAATGATTCAGCCTTTTCACTCTTTTGTCTGCTACGGTTAAGAATAGCCGGGCAGGAAGGAGCGAAAAGGCTGAGGAAAATGAAAAAAAAGAATAAGAGCTTCTTCTGAAAGTTTGTACAAAGATTTTTATGTTTTGTACAAAAACGCTAAAAATTTGTACAAATTTCATCAGAAACCTGAGGAGATTTCGGTGTATATCTCTGGACATGTTGCAGGCTGGCTGCACATGTTTTATTATAGCTTACAGAACAATGATACGAAGAAGGGCACGCTCATGTCTATCAGTATGCCGTGGAAGATGGCTACCGGCATCATATCCTTACCCGAGTAACGGGTAATCATGGGCAAAACCACATCCATCGAGTTGACTCCGGCGGCGGAAATAGGTGCCAGCTTGCCGAAATACTTGCACAATAGCGGAGTTCCGAGCAAAGCCATCATCTCGCGGAAGATGTTAGACAGCAGAGCAATCGTACCCAGTTCCGTTGCCAACTGAAGTCCGAGGGAAGGTTCCTTGAACTGCGTGATCAGGATAGACGAGAGCGAATAGTAGGCAAATCCGCTGCCCACCGCCATGCAGTCGAATATACTCCAGCGTGAAAGCAGTACACTGGCAAGTGCGGAAAAAAGCAGTGTGCCGCAAATGGTAGCCAGAGGAATGAGCAAATACTTCAACCGGAGGTCGGCTATAATGTGTTTCAGTTCCTTGCTTGAACCGATACTTAGTCCCACCTGTAGCATCAGAGCATATAAAATGTATAAAGTCAGGTTGCTCTGCTTCATATCGAACGGAAGCCATTCGGTCAGTCCCAGTATGCAACCTGCCACGAAGAACAGCAATACGATAATACTTCCTTTCATTGTTTGCCTCCTTTCTTGAAAAACAGTTTCAGCACCATCCACGATGCCAGAATGCTTCCGCAAGTAGCCGAAACAGCCAGAATGGCAGCCTGCCAGCCGAATGTAGCCAGATTGTTGATGATTAATTCGTTCGAGCCGACCGATATTCCCAGAAGGAACAGCAGCAGGAAAATGGTCAGTGAGATCGTTTTTTCTGTCTTTTGCAGAAAGGCAATATTTCTGAACAGATATCCCACAGCGATACCTGTCAACATAAATCCGATAATAGAAAACATATATTACGCAATTATGAGGTTAAAACTGATTTAGTCATTCAAGTTTCAAGCCGCCAGACGCGGCGACGCCTCATAGAAATCCGCTGAACCAATGTATGTGTACGACGCGATAACCGTTGCACACTGGTTCGTGCAGCAGGAGTTTAACGGGAGTATGTGTCGCTTTTACATTCATGGGTTATTGATGTTTTGATGCGGCAAAGGTAATGTGCTTTTGCATATTTACCAAATTTTTATGCAAAAAAGATGGAAGGATACTTGAGATTCGTCGCAAGCAGGAGATAATGACGTTGTTTTTCTGCCGGTTCCTGCCTGCAACGTATCTACATACAGCACCCTCTGTGAGGCAGGATTGCCGCCAAGAGGAAGAACAGATGCTGCCGGATGCTTTCCGTTGCCGGTTGTTCAGTCGTAGAAGGATAAATTCCAGAACCATTCAAGTTACGATTTCATCCATTATCCAGTCATCACATTATCGCAAAGAGTGCAGCCTGCCATCCATAGTGCCAGGTTGCTTGTCATCGATTTATTTAGTCCTATTGAAAATTTTGTATAATAAAAAGAGTAAAAGCAAAGTGGTAAATGTGACGGTCTTTTTCCAGCTTTGATAAGAAAACGTATACGAAAAGATGCCCGATAGCAATACCCATTAACACAAAGGTAAGCAAAATCGGGATGTATCAAAAATAAATGCTGTATATTTGTGGAGAAAAAACAGACATTAACATGATACGAAATACATTGTTGACGCTTGCACTGGGAATGAGTCTCGGCGTGCAGGCTCAAAAAAATGTGGGAGCAGAGTTTCGTTCTCCTTTCGATTTTCCATTGTTGCTGAGCGCAAATTTCGGAGAACTGCGTCCCAATCATTTTCATAACGGACTGGATATTAAGACACAGGGAGTGACGGGGAAACCGATTCACAGTGTAGCCGACGGTTATGTGTCGCGCATTATGGTATTGCACGGCGGATACGGACAGGCTATCTTTGTGACGCATCCTAACGGATATACTTCGGTTTACGGTCATGTGGTATCGTTTGCTCCGAAAGTACAGGAGTATGTACGTGCATATCAGTACGAACACGAAACTTTTGTGTGCGACTTGCATCCCGAACCGGGGCTGCTTCCGGTGAAGGCAGGCGATATTATAGCCATGAGTGGCAATGAGGGTGCTTCGGCAGGACCTCACCTGCATCTGGAGCTCCGCCGGAATGATAATGGGGATTATGTGGACCCGATGCCGTTTTTCCGGCAGTATCTGAAAGATACCAAGGCTCCTGTCGGCAGTCTGGTGGGGATTTATCCGGTCAGAGGCAAGGGAGTGGTAAATGGCTCTTCTACGAAAAAGCTGGTTGCTGTAGGAGCATTGAATCAGCGGTTCACTGCCTGGGGACAGATTTATACGGGTATCAGTGCGAAGGATTACATGGACGGAACGTCCAATTTTTATGGAGTTCACTCGGTAACCTTGTATGTCGATTCTGTAAAGGTGTTCAACAGTACTACCGATGAGGTGTCGTCCGATGAAAACCGCATGATAAACGGGTTTACCGACTATGATGAGCTGATGCGTACCAACCGTCTTATCATGCGTTCGTATAAACTGCCGGGCAATAAATTGCGCTTGCTGGAAACGGGTCCCGACCGCGGTCTGGTAACAATCGACGAGGAACGTGACTATCATTTCTGTTACGTGCTGGAGGATAATTTCGGCAATAAGCGCCGATATAAGTTTACGGTTCGTGGCAAGAAACAGGAGATTCCTCCCTACACACCCAAGGCAAACAAGATGTTGTACTGGAACAAGACGAATGTAATTCAGGAGCCGGGTATGGAACTGGTGGTGCCGAAGGGAATGGTATACGACGACGCTGAACTGCGGACGAGGGTAAGTGGTGACAGCAGCGACATTTCTTTCGATTATGTACTCGATATCGGACGTACGCCCTTGCACAGCTTCTGCGATTTGTCTATCGGAGTACGTCATCTGCCTGTAGCCGATACCACAAAATATTACATTGTCCAGAAGGCCGGAAAGTGGCGGGCTTCTGCAGGTGGCAAGTATCAGAACGGATGGGTAAAGACAAAAGTCAGAACGCTGGGCACGTTTGCCGTGGCTGTCGATACGGTTTCTCCGCAGGTGACTCCTTTGGGGCTGGGAAGCTGGCGGACAAGCCGGAACATTCGCTTTAAGGTGAGCGACGGTCAGACGGGGATTCAAAGCTATAAGGTGTATGTGGATGGCAATTTTGTGCTTTTCGGACTGAAAAAAGGTATTCTTGTCATTCAGGATCCGGGGCGTATAAAGAAAGGTGTGCCTCATAAGCTGGAAGTGGTTGTGACTGACAATTGTGGCAATGAAACGCGGAAACAATATAAATTCTAAATACGTATGATGAAAAAACTAATGTTGGCAGTCTGCCTTCTGGCGGCTGTGTGTGTAAACGGTTGGGCGTGTACCAACTTGATTGTCGGTAAGAAAGCCTCTGCCGACGGTTCTGTAATCGTATCCTATTCGGCCGATTCGTACGGTATGTTCGGGTACTTGTGTCATTATCCGGCTGCTGTACATGCATCGGGTACTATGCGTAATATTTACGAATGGGACACGGGTAAGTATCTGGGACAGATAAAGGAGGCCAAGCAGACGTATAATGTAATAGGAAACATGAATGAGTTTCAGGTAACTATCGGAGAAACGACTTTCGGTGGTCGTCCGGAACTGGTTGATACAACCGGAGTGATGGATTACGGAAGCTTGATTTATGTGGCTTTGCAGCGTTCACGTACAGCAAAAGAGGCTATCAAGGTAATGACCGACCTCGTAAAAGAGTATGGTTATTACAGTAGTGGTGAGTCGTTTACCATTGCCGATCCGAACGAGGCCTGGATTATGGAAATGATTGGTAAGGGCCCCGGAGTGAAAGGTGCCGTATGGGTGGCTGTCCGTATTCCGGATGATTGCATCGCGGCGCACGCAAATCAGAGCCGCATCCATAAATTCGATATGAATGATAAGGATAATTGTCTGTATTCTCCGGACGTGATTTCGTTTGCCCGCGAGAAAGGTTACTTTGATGGCGTAAACAAGGACTTCAGTTTTGCAGATGCTTACTGTCCGCTCGACTTCAGTGGCTTGCGTGCTTGCGAGGCTCGTGTCTGGAGTTATTATAATATGTTCAGCAAGGTGACAGGTCAGGCTTATCTTTCGTATATACAAGGTGAAAGCAAGGAGCCGATGCCGCTTTATGTAAAGCCCGACCGTAAGATTTCTGTTCGCGACATTCAGTATGCTATGCGTGATCATTATGAAGGTACTCCGCTTGATATTACCAACGATATGGGTGCAGGAGCTTTTCAGATGCCTTACCGTTTGTCGCCGTTGACCTTCGAGGTAGATGGAAAGACTTATTTCAACGAACGTCCTATTTCAACTCAGCAGAGTGGTTTTGTCTTTGTGGCTCAGATGCGTTCTACTATGCCCGATGCAATCGGCGGCGTTCTTTGGTTCGGACTGGACGATGCAAACATGACGGTCTTTACTCCGGTATATTGCAATACCGACAAGGTTCCGGCTTCTTATGCCGAAGGTGAAGGTGACTGTGTGACATTCTCGTGGAACTCTGCTTTCTGGATTTATAACTGGGTGGCTGACATGATCCGTCCTCGCTACAGTCTGATGGTAGACGATATGCGTACGGTTCAGAATTCGCTGGAAGACATGTATGCCAATGCTCAGGAAGGTGTGGAAAGTACAGCCATGAAACTGTATGCGCAAGATCCGCAGAAGGCAAAAGATTTTCTGACCAACTATACGGGTATGGCTGCTCAGACTGCTGTAGACAGTTGGAAGAAATTGGGTGAGTTTCTGATTGTCCGTTATAACGACGGTGTAGTGAAACGAGTAAAAGACGGTAAGATTGTTCGTCCGGAAACAGGAAATACAGCTCCTCTCGACCGCCCGGGTTATCCACAGGAATTCTTGAAAGAGGTAGTTAAGGCTACAGGAGATCGTTATTTGGTGAAATAAAAAAGCTAAAATAGCAGGAAGTATACAAGTAGAACGGCCGTTGAAGGAATAAGCCTGCTATATTCTTTTTTGATAAACGTTGAAAGGGCTGTTCATTTTCCCCTATAAATAGTGATAGTAGAATCATTATTTATGGGGGTATTTTGTTTCTTTCAATTACGTACTTTTGTAAAGAAAGGTTTAAGTTTACAATAAAGCTATAAATAAAAGGCTATGTAAGCGTAAGTGGAAAAGTGAAATGTAAAAAAATATTATACTATAATTTAAAATTGTTTTTTATTTAGAGATGGGGCACAAGCGCGTTGTGCAAGTTTGGATAGGATACATCGTGAAGATGTATCCTATCTTTTTTATGCAAAATGTCTTTATGTGATGGGTACCTTTCAGGCGGGAAAACGCATATGGATGATTGTCCCTTTTCCTAAAGTAGATTCAATTTTACATTCTCCTTGTAATTTGTAGCTGCGTTCTTTTATAGTCTTTAAGCCCAATCCCGAGGTTAGAATATTGGGGGATAAAGACGTATCGAAACCTTTGCCGTCGTCTTCGATGACTATTTCCACTTCGTTTTGGTCATAACCTACGGTGAGGTACATGTTTCTTGCATTGGCATGTTTGATGATGTTGGAGATAATTTCTTGTAAGATTCTGTATATTTCTACTATGTTTTCGGATGGTATAGTCAGATTCATTATATCATCCGATATGTAAGGGTGTATTGTAAGAGTATTTAATGTATTCAGTTTTTCAATATATAAATTGAACATCTGGTATAGGCTGATGTTGCTGAAGTTAGGAGCCGATAGTTGATGTGATATATTGCGTACGTTTTCTCGTATCTCTCCCAGTTGCGTTGCCAGACGGCCGGCGCTTGTTTGTTTCAATTGCATCTCTATTGCCAGCAATTCATTGCATACATCGTTATGGAGTTCTTTCGAGATGTGTTCGTTGCTGTCTTCCAGTCCTTTCAAATATTGGTCGGTCATTTTTTTATTCATTTCTCCAATGAGCAGTTTGCTTTGTGCTTCTTTGTTCTTTAATTCTTTTTCCAGTTCCGAGTGCTTGAGCTTAAGGGCAACTTTTCTTTTTTGGAGACTGATAATGATGATGACGGATAATAGTACAATTAGTACGAGTATGCTGGAAATAATATAAGTGCGTGTCTGGTAGGCGGCCTTGTTTTTTGCCTGTTCGGCATTAAGGCTGATAATCTTCAGGTCCTTTTCTTTGGTTTCCAGTTCGGCTTCGAATCCGGCCAAGCGGTTATGAAAACTCTTGTGCTGTGTCTTTTGTTCTGTTTCGTATGCTTCGAGAGCTAACTGGTAGGACGTCTGCGGATGATTTCTTTTCGATTCTATCTCTGCCAGGGCAAGAAGTGATTTCGTCAGCATTATGCTGGGATTCTTTCTGTAAAAGGCTAATGCCTTCGATAGATAGTTATGAGCCTGTTGCAAAGAATCGGTAGCTTGGAAAAGCATGTAGCCATACAGATAATCGAGGTTGGCTATGTTGTATTCATTTTGGGTCTGCTTTTTATAGCTTATAGCTTTTTGATAATAACGGATAGCCGAGCGAGAGTCGCCTGTATCATAAAGAGCTTTAGCATAGTTGGTATATACATAAAGTTTCAATCCAGCCGGCATGTTCTCTTGCAAAAGTTTTGTTGCCAGTTGCAAACTGTCGAGTGCATTGTGATAATATTCTCCGTTTGTCAGCAGAATGGCATGATTGCACAGGTAGCTTATCTTGTTGATTTGATTATTGAATGCAAGTGTATCTGTTTGTGGATATGAAAATATTTTTCGTGAGAAGGTGATAGCTTGTTGAGTTTCCTCCAGTTCGTTGTATAGTGTGGCTATGTTGCTGATAATAATGGCAGACAGATTGTAGTCCTTCTGATATTCTGTTATTTTCAGCGCTTCTTTGTACATCAGAATTGCCTTGTCGAGCATGAATAAGTTTTTGTGTATAACTCCCGACAAATTGTACGATTCGGCCAGACGTGCGGTATCTTTGATTTGAACAAACAGGTCAATTGCTTCATCTGTAAACTTCCTGGCTTCGTAAAGTTTATTGCTTGACCATAGTCCATAGGCTATTTCATAAGTCGCTATGCCTTCCGACTGCTGTATTTGTTTTCGTGTTTCGGAAGAATATTTTCTATCTTTCAGGCGTATGGCTTCTTCTCTGGCATCTTTAAGAATGGAATATGCTTTGGTATAATCTCTTTTGGAGTTGAGATAAGTTGCATAGGTAATATTCAGGTCTAATGCAGATACAGGATCATTGCTATAGTTTATTTGCCGGCATGCAAGAGAATATATGGAATCCATTCGGTAAAAATCTCCTTCGTCTCCATATTGTTGTATTTGCTTGGTGAAGTCGAAGTCATTCGCAATAATATGTCCTGCAAAAGCAATTAAAAACGTGATAAATATAAATCTTCTCATGCTGTAATCCATCCTTTAATGAAAGCCAGGCGCATAAGATGTGAAACATTGATCGCACCGCTTTTTAATAATATATTCTTGCGCATTGTATCAATCGTACTCTTGCTGAGATTTAGTTTTTGTGCGATCTCTTCGGAGGTGTATCCACAAGACAACATATTGATAATCTCTTTTTCACGTGGACTCGGAGTATAAGTAATTGAATCCATTACGGAGTGATCTCCTATAAGCGACAATGTAATGTTTAAGGCTGTCGGAGAATAATATTTGTTTTTTGTCGATAAAATAGTATCGATGGCCTTTTTCACTTCATCTGTATCGTCGTTTTTGGTAACAATACCGGCAACTTCTTTTTTTATAAGAAGCTTTATGATCCAGAATTCTGTGTGCATTGTATAAATCAATACAGGAGTCTGAGGTATTTTCTTTTGCAGATAGGGGAGCAGTTCCAATACGGTTTTGTCTTGCAATTCGTAGTCTGCAATTAGGAGATCAAGTGGATTGTTGTCTATATAATTGTATAATTCAGAATAATGTTTGCCTATTGTAATTTTATATTTATTGTCGAGAGTCAGCAGTTTGGCTAACCCTTCCGCAATAATAGGATGGTCATCTAAAATGTAAATATGTTCTTGCATACTAAGGTACTTGTTGTTAAAAAGATTTGTTCTTGTTTTTCTCTGTTACAAATATGGTTAATTTATATTTTTAATGCAAATTATTCTTCTCTTTTTGATAGCATATTCCTTTTTGTTTTGTATGGATTATACAGTTGCCGAATGTTATAAATTTTCTTGATTTATAGATCGTTTCAAGTTTGTCAGGGATTTTTTTCTTGGATCAATAAAAGTTCTGCCAAGGCAAAAATACTTTGTTCGTAAATGGTTCGGAAAGTAGATAAAGAGAGGATGTATAAGAATTTTGTATTTTTACTTGGTGTAACGACAAATAACAATAATTCGGCTGAGAAGGCTTGTTTTTTGCAAAAAATAATTAGGATAATTAGAACGAATCTTTTATTTTTGTTTCGCTAATACATAAATGAGAAAACATCAATAATTATATAAAGATTATAAAATCATGGAAAACGAAGAATTGATTAAATTGTGTTCTGACAAAGCTCAGAAGTGGTTAACTCCGGCTTATGATGCAGAAACTCAGGCCGAAGTAAAGCGTATGTTGGAAAATCCTGATAAAACAGAATTGATAGAAGCTTTTTATAAAGACCTTGAATTCGGTACAGGTGGTTTGCGTGGCATCATGGGTGTAGGTTCAAACCGTATGAATATTTACACTGTTGGTGCGGCTACTCAGGGATTGTCTAACTATCTGAACAAATGTTTTGCAGGCAAAAAAGATATTTCTGTAGTTGTTGGTCATGACTGTCGTAACAACAGTCGTCTGTTTGCCGAAATTTCTGCGAATATCTTCTCTGCAAACGGAATTAAGGTTTATTTGTTCGAAGACATGCGTCCTACTCCAGAGATGTCATTTGCTATTCGTCATTTGGGATGCCAGAGCGGTATTATTCTTACAGCTTCTCACAATCCGAAAGAATATAACGGTTATAAGGCATATTGGGACGATGGAGCTCAGGTTCTTGCCCCGCATGATAAAGGTATTATTGAGGAAGTAAACAAGGTTGCTTCTGCATCTGATATTAAATTCGAAGGCAATAAGGAGCTGATTCAGATTATCGGTAAGGAAATTGATGATGAATACTTGCGTCAGGTTCATACTATTTCCATCGATCCGGAAGTTATCAAACGTCAGAAAGACTTGAAGATTGTTTATACTCCTATCCACGGAACTGGTATGATGCTGATTCCGCAGTCACTGAAGTTGTGGGGATTCGAAAATGTTCATTGCGTTCCTGAACAGATGGTCAAGAGTGGTGATTTCCCGACAGTCGTTTCTCCGAACCCGGAAAATGCAGAAGCTTTGACATTGGCTATCAAGCTTGCTAAAGAAATTGATGCGGATATCGTCATGGCTTCCGACCCTGATGCCGACCGTGTAGGTATGGCTTGTAAGAATGACAAGGGTGAATGGGTATTGATTAACGGTAATCAGACTTGTTTGATCTTCTTGTATTACATTATCAAGAACCGTATTGCAATGGGTAAGATGAAGGGTAACGAATTTGTTGTAAAGACAATTGTTACTACTGAACTGATAAAATCGGTTGCTGATAAGAATCATATCAAGATGTACGACTGCTATACTGGATTCAAATGGATTGCTCGTGAGATTCGTTTGCGTGAAGGTAAAGAACAATATATCGGCGGTGGTGAAGAAAGCTACGGATTCCTTGCAGAAGATTTTGTACGCGATAAAGATGCAGTTTCTGCATGTTCTTTGCTTGCTGAAATTTGTGCATGGGCAAAAGACCAAGGCAAAACACTGTATGATATCTTGATGGAAATCTATGTAGAATACGGATTCTCTAAGGAAGTTACAGTGAACGTTGTAAAACCGGGTAAGAGTGGAGCCGATGAAATTAAGGCTATGATGGAAAACTTCCGCGCTTGTCCTCCGAAAGAACTGGGTGGATCGGAAGTTGTATTGGTTAAAGATTACAAGACTCTGAAAGCTACAGACAATAAGGGTAATGTAACCGATTTGAATATGCCGGAACCATCGAATGTACTTCAGTTCTTTACAGCTGATGGAACAAAGGTTTCTGTACGTCCGTCAGGAACAGAGCCGAAGATTAAATTCTACATGGAAATTAAAGGTGAGATGGGTTGCCCGAAATGTTTTGCAGGAGCTGATGCTGAAGCAACAGAAAAGGTAGAAGCAGTCAAGAAATCTTTGGGTATCTAAAAGCAGAAATTTTTGCATCATAATTTAAAATCCGGTGGGCTTTAATAAAAAGTCCCCCGGATTTTTTTGTCTATTCTTCCGGATAATCGGCATAAAGCAGATATCTTTTTCTTATAATTTTGTATTTCTCCAGATCATCTTTCCATGCAGAGCGAATTTGCTGTTCTGTTTTCCCTTGCAGAATATCCTGTCGGACCTGCCCGGTTCCCATCAGAAGGTCAAACCATTTAGGACGGGTGAAGAATGACTTTTCGGCATCAGGCATACAGGCTTGATAAGCTTTGTAGAATTGGAGTACATATTGCAACGAAAATCCTTGCGGTATTTGGGAAGAAGTACGGAGGTCTATCCCGTAGCAGTTTATGTTTTTGTGCAGCGGATTCTTGTCTGAGCCCTTTAAAGAACGTGGCTTGAAGCAGAAACTGAACGTCTGCCGGGTAAAGGGACTGCCTATTACTTGAAAAGGCCATTCTGTTCCTCTGCCGACACTCACTGAGGTTCCTTCGAAAGGACAGAGTGACGGATAAAGTGCGATGGCCTGGTCGTTGGGCAGGTTGGGTGAGGGTTTTACCGGAAGTGAATAAGGCTGGCCGTGTTTCCAGTTTTCTACTGTAATGACTTTCAACTGGCATTGAAGGCCCTTTCCCAGCCATCCTTCTCCATTAATCATTTGTGCCAGCTCGCCTATTGTACATCCGTGCAGGACAGGAATTGGAAACATTCCCACAAAGCTCTTGTATTTCAGGTTGAGTACCGGACCGTCTACATAGTCGCAGGGGTTAGGACGATCCAGCACGATCAGCTCTTTCCGGTTTTCGGCACACGCTTGCATTACATAAAACATCGTACTGATATAAGTGTAAAATCGCGCTCCGACGTCTTGCATGTCGAAGATAACAATGTCAGTTTGGCTCAGTTGTGCTGGCTGAGGCTTTTTTTGTGTGCCATACAGAGAGATGATAGGAACATGTGTGCGTGTATCCTTGCCGTTTCGTACCGTTTCTCCTGCATCAGCATCTCCACGGAAGCCATGCTCGGGGGCGAAAACCTGCACAATGTGTATGCCACTGTTATACAATGTGTCGAGCAGATGCACACCATTTACCAGAGAAGTATGGTTTACTACCAGTGATATCTGCTTGTCTTTTAGCATAGGAAGCAACTGTTCCATCTTGTCGGCGCCGTTACGAACCTGTGCTGATGCCTGCACGACTGTCAGCAGCCAGCAAACGAATAAAGTAATATATTTCATGTGGGACAAATAATTTTTTCGTACCTTTGTTTCATACAAAGGTAATAATAAAAGAAAAAATCCATGAATCCACTGGCATTAATAGATAAGTATTATCCTGAAGACAACGAATTGAAACACATCTTGCTGGTACATAGCCGCTCGGTAGCCGATAAGGCTCTTGCGCTGGCGAAGAAACACCCTGAACTGAATTTAGACTTGCAGTTTATAGAAGAAGCAGCCATGCTTCACGATATCGGAATATTTCGGACCGATGCAGAAGGTATCTGTTGCTTTGGAAAGTATCCTTATATCTGTCACGGCTACTTGGGAGCCGAACTTGTTCGTCAGGAAGGGTTTCCGAAACATGCATTAGTCTGCGAACGTCACACCGGTGCCGGATTATCCTTGCAGGATATCATACGTCAGGACTTGCCTGTTCCTCACAGAGAAATGATGCCTGTCAGTCTGGAGGAACAAATCATTTGTTTTGCTGACAAGTTCTTTTCCAAGACCAAGCTCGACCGTGAGAAGAGTATCGACAAGGCGCGCAAGAGTGTTGCCCGTTATGGTGAAGAAGGCGGTAAACGTTTTGACCACTGGTGTAAACTCTTTTTATAGTCTTAAAAAATACATTAAAATCTGTGGCTCTTGTGTTTATTTGCGAGAGAATGCTTACTTTTGCACCGCATTGCGTAAAAGATTGATGAATGGCGTCATTTAAAAAAGCTACATATTTATTGTTTGTTCTGTTCTTTTTGGGATTTTTTTTCTCTCTGTATGCTGAAACGCAGCGTGTCAGAGGAAAGAGAATGAGAGGAAACAGAACGGAAGCTCATGCCGATTCGCTGGCGGTCGATTCACTTAAAGGCGATTCACTGCATATGGACTCGCTGGCCGTAGATTCTGTTGGTGCAGATTCGCTGGCCCTTGATACTACTTCTAAGAAACAACCTCTGGATGCACCTGTAATTTACGAGGCTTCCGATTCCATCGTTTTTACCAAAGGAGGTTTTGCTCATCTATATGGTGATGGTAAAGTCAATTATCAAAACATTGAGTTGACTTCTGCACTGATAACCATGAATATGGACAGCAGTACGGTCTATGCCCGTGGTGTTGCTGATACGACTGGTGTAGAGCAGGGAACTCCTGTCTTTAAGGATGGAGAAACACCCTACGAATCGAAGACAATGCGTTATAATTTCAAGACTAAGAAGGGATTTATCAATAACATTGTAACGCAGCAGGGTGAAGGATACGTAACCAGTGAGAATGCCAAAAAGGGAGCAGATGATGAAATTTACATGACTCAGGGTAAATATACTACCTGCGACAACAAGGAACATCCGCACTTTTATTTGAAATTGTCTATGGCCAAGGTACGTCCAAAGAAGGATGTTGTATTCGGGCCTGCCCAGCTTGTAGTAGAAGATGTCCCTCTTCCGATAGCCGTTCCATTCGGATTTTTCCCGTTCAGCAGCAGTTATTCTTCAGGTTTCATCATGCCTACGTATGGTGACGAAATGAATCGTGGTTTTTATCTGCGTGATGGTGGATATTATTTTGCCATCAACGATAGGGTAGACTTGAAAGTGCTGGGAGAAATCTATACAAAAGGTTCATGGGGACTGTCGGCTGCTTCCAATTATAATAAGCGTTATAAGTATAGTGGCTATTTTAATGCCAGTTATCTGGTGACAAAGACGGGAGAAAAGAACATGCCCGATTATGCGGTTTCTAAAGATTTCCGTATACAGTGGAGTCACCGTCAGGATTCGAAAGCAAGTCCGAACAGCTCTTTCTCGGCCAGTGTAAACTTTGCAACCAGTAGTTACGACCGTTCGAGCTTGAGTTCATTGTACGACCCTTCTGCTTATAGTAACAACACAAAGGCGTCAAGTATCAGTTATTCTCGAAATTTTCCGGAAATTGGCCTGAATATTTCGAGTACGTTTAATATTACTCAGAATACGAGGAACTCTTCTGTCAATATGACTTTGCCTGACCTGAATATTTCTTTGAGCCGTATTTATCCGTTCAAGCGCAAGAAAGCAGCCGGCGACGAACGCTGGTATGAAAAGATTTCTTTCCAGTATACAGGTGCTTTGACAAATAGTGTTGATACAAAGGATAATCTGCTTTTCAAGACTCCTTTCTCGAAATGGAAGACAGGTATGAAGCATACTATTCCGGTTGAGGCTACATTCAGCTTGTTTAAATACATCAATATTACTCCTTCGTTCAACTATACCGAACGCTGGTATACGCGTAAAGTCATGCAGAGTTATGATGAAAAAACGCACGAAGTGGTAAAGGATACCATCAACGGGTTCAATCGTGTATACGATTATAATATGGCCGTTTCGATGAATACAAAGCTGTATGGTATGTATAAGCCTTTGTTTATGAAGAGCAAGGAGATTGTGATTCGTCACGTCGTAACTCCGTCGGTCAGCTATACATATACGCCGGACTTCGGTAAGTCGCGTTACGGTTATTACGAAACATACACCTATACCGACGAAAACGGTGAGGTCCGCATGGCAGAGTATTCGCCCTATGAAGGTGCTCCTTACAGCTATCCGGGTAAAGGTGTGTCACAGAATGTCAGCTTCTCGCTGAAGAATAATCTGGAAATGAAGATGGCTTCCGATAAGGATACAACGGGTTACAAGAAGATCAGTCTGATTGATGACTTGAGCGGAAGCTTGTCGTACGATATTGCTCAGAAGCGGTGGAGTAATCTTTCGCTGACGGCTCGTCTGAAGTTGACCAAGAATTATACGTTCAACATGAATGCAACGTTTGCAACTTATGCCTATAAGTTCGACGAAAATGGTAATGTAGTTGAAAGTGACCGTACAGAATGGTCGTACGGACGTTTCGGACGATTCCAGAGATATAGCGGTTCTTTCTCGTATACATTGAATAATGATACTTTCAAAAAGTTGTTCGGCAAAAAGGACGACGAGAAAAAGGATAAGGATAAAAAGGATACAGACGACGAGGATGAAGAAGAAACCGACGACGAAATGACCCAGAAGAATAATTCGGGTACTCGCAAGACGGAAAATGCGACTCTTGATCCGGATGGTTATCTTGCCTTCAAGTTGCCGTGGAGTTTGAGCTTGAGTTATAGCTATAGTATTCGTGAGGACAGAACGAAGCAGATTAATATCAAGACCATGCGTTACCCATATTCGCTTACTCACTCGCTGAATATCTCGGGTAATATCAAGATGGGTAGCCGCTGGAACGTAACTTATTCAAGTGGTTACGACTTTACTTCGAAAGAAATGTCAATGACCACGGTGAACATCACTCGCGACTTGCACTGTTTCAATATGAGTTGCGGTCTGGTATTTGGTCCGTATACTTCGTATAACTTCTCTATTCGTGCCAATTCGGCTATGCTGACCGACGCTTTGAAATGGGATCAGCGTAGTAATACGGGTAGTCAGGTTACATGGTATTGATGTACATTGATTGATAGATAATATGCAAAGAGCCGCCGGAAATAATCCGGCGGCTCTTTGCATATTGGTACGTAAGGCCTACCACTGGATAGGCGTCTCACCATGTTGAATCAAGTATTCATTGGTTCGGCTGAAATGTTTGTTGCCGAAGAAGCCATTGTATGCCGAGAGTGGCGAAGGATGAACGGAAGTAAGCACCAGATGCTTGTTGCGGTCGATAAAGGCTCCCTTCTTTTGCGCATACGATCCCCACAAGATAAATACCAGATGCTCGCGGTTTTCGGCCAAGGCACGGATAGCTGCATCGGTAAACTCTTCCCAGCCTTGCCGCTGGTGTGAGCCTGCCTGATGAGCACGGACAGTGAGTGTGGCGTTCAGCAGCAGCACACCTTGTTCTGCCCAGCGGGTAAGGTTGCCTGTAGATGGCATAGGAGTACCCAGGTCGTCGTGTATTTCCTTGAATATATTTTGTAACGACGGAGGAAACGGGATGCCGTCGTTTACGGAAAAGCAAAGTCCGTGTGCCTGTCCCGGTCCGTGATACGGATCTTGTCCGATGATAACCACCTTTACCTTGTTGTAAGGACAGAGGTTGAATGCATTGAATATCAGTTTTCCCGGAGGATATACGGTGGTTGTCTGATATTCCCGGCGTACAAAGTCCGTCAGGCGTATGAAATAATCTTTGTCAAACTCTGGAGCCAGTACTTGCTTCCACGATTCTTCTATCTGTACGTTCATGCTGTATTTTCTCTAAATGAATAACTTATGTATGATATATGTCAGACAAATTTAGTAAAAAGGCGTAAATTATTATTGCAGCGAAAAGAACTTTTTCATTATCCATATCTTTGTGTTGCATGAAATTGGATTGCTGAGGTAATGTTGTTGGAAACAATGTCCTCTGAAAGGAGGGAGATTATAGGCATCAGAAGTGCAGATTGGAGCGGTTTTTGTTGGGCCATATGATGAGGCAGGAGTCTTTTATATGCTCGCTTTATGGGGTGAAGGGCGTGAAGGGCAAGGAAAGGTAAAAAAGTTCTTTAGATGAAGGATTGGTGATGTTGGAAGAAAAATATTGGCTTCATTACATAAATTTCTCTCGACGTTTTTTTATTTTTTGTACAAAAAATAAAATGATTTGTACAAAAAAAGAAAAGAGATAATGGAATGTGACGATAACCTTCCTCGGTTTATCTTTTAGAGATGGGGAAATCCTGCCGGATTGGTGAAGCGGGCACTATAGAACAAGATAAGGCTGCCTCATATATGGACTCTGAGACAGCCTTGGAGAAAAAATCAGTTTGCGTATTGCCTATGTGTTTAAATGAGTTGCATGCCCAGTTCGGCACATTCTTTGCGCATCTCTTCCGGCCAGATGCTGGCTTGGATTTCGCCGATGTGTGCTTTCTTCAGGTACAGCATGCAGAGTCGTGACTGTCCGATACCCCCTCCGATACTGAGTGGAAGTGAACCTTCCAGCAGTCTTTTGTGGAAATAAAGTTTGGTCCGTTCTTCCTTTCCGGCCAGTTCCAGCTGTTTGAGCAGTGCTGGTTTGTCTACACGGATTCCCATCGATGAGAGTTCGATGGCGCGTCCCAATACGCTGTTCCATACCAGCAGGTCGCCATTCAGTCCCGGAAGTCCGGTCTTCGGATCGATTGTCGTGTAGTCATCATAATCGGGAGCACGTTTGTCGTGCGGCTGTCCGTTGCTCAACTTGCCTCCTATACCGATGATGAATACAGCTCCATATCGTTCGGTAATCAAGTCTTCCCGTTCCTTGGGAGTCTTGTCGGGGTACATGTCGAGCAAATCCTGCGAATGGATGAAATGTACATCGTGGGGCAGGAAAGAGGTGATTTGCGGATAGACCTCACAAATCATATATTCTGTGCGGCGCATAGCCGAATAAATGCGTGTAACGATGCTTTTCAGAAAATCCACAGTCCGCTGTTCGGGTGTGATGACACGTTCCCAGTCCCATTGGTCTACATAGAGTGAATGCAGGTTTCCCAGCTCTTCGTCGGCACGGATTGCGTTCATATCCGTATAAATGCCATATCCCGGTTCTATATTATAGTCGGCAAGTGTTACGCGTTTCCATTTGGCAAGCGAATGTACCACTTCAGCCTGTTGCTCTCCCAAGTCCTTTATCGGAAAGGTGACCGGGCGTTCTATTCCGTTCAGGTCATCGTTCATACCCATGCCTGTGAGCACAAAAAGCGGTGCCGTAACGCGGCGCAGACGCAATTCAGAGGACAGATTTTGCTGGAAAAAATCTTTAATTTGTTTTATTCCCAGCTCTGTCTGCTTCATATCAAGCAAAGGTCGATAGTTGTTTGGTTTTATCAGGTAACTCATGTCTTATAAAATTTTCTATATTTAAATACGTAGGCAAAGATAATTATATTTTGTAAAAATGCAATGCGATTTATGAAAATATTATCATTGTGTGTTTTGTTTCTTTGTTTTTGTTGATAAAATGATATTTGGAAAATCGAAAAAATATCATCTTTCTTATTATTTTTCTCTTCGATTATTAGGACAAGATGCAGAATAATTGTATTTTTGTCGCGGTTTTGAGAAATACTTGCACCCATAGTTCAATGGATAGAATAATGGATTCCGGTTCCATCGATTGGGGTTCGACTCCCCATGGGTGTACTTATATCAGGACAATATGGGTAAGAGCGGATCAACGTAAAAACCTGAGGGATTTTGGTTAAGCATAGATTTTACAAGCCTGAACAAAAGGAAAGGCCTTAGAATCTGTGTAAAAATTAGAAGAGGATCTTTATTTTTATATTGAAAGATTCAGATGTTGCATTTGTAAAATGTATTTCAAGGTAATTTATGATTCGCAACTATATACTTTATTGTACCAACGGTTTTGTATAATTAAAGTTTTGCTCTTTTCAGTAGCACAACTCTTTACTCAGTAACAAAACTGTTGGTACTTTCTTTTTTCCAGAACACAAAATTCTTTCCTCCGTTTTCTAATTCAAATCTCACAAGAAATTCATTTACTACATCAGTTTCATAAATAGACACAAGTCCTGATGACAATTCTATGTCTTTAATAAATTTGCAATTTCTCTCAAGAAACTGCATAACTTCACCCCATATCTCATTTGAATAATCAGCAGTATAAGAAATTTCATTCTTACCGAAATATTCACGAATAATTTCTCGGAGTTCTGAATTTCCTACATTATCTGAAAAGCATGAGCCTATGGGGTGAAGTTCTATAGATTCTGTAAGTACACGGTGTTCCATATTCCATACATTTTATTGTATAAAATATGTATTTAGAAATTAAAATCTAATTAACTTGGTTATTTGAAAGCAGAGAACGGCCTTGCAGTATAGGCTGTTCCTTTATATTCACTGGATGAACTTTTGTTTTTAAAGTTAAATGACCACGCATTGTTATTATTTGATTGGGTAGAACTCCATTTTGTGTAATAGTTTGATGAACTATCATATAATAATTTTCCACCAATTAATGACATGCATTCATTTATTTCTGTTATATTTTTGTTTGCTTCTATTAATTCACCCAATGCAGGAAGGTACCCTTTTGTGCCATGAGTAAATTCAAACGTACTACAATATGTAGCAGCTGGATTACCACCAATACCCATTTGTTTATTAATAGCATCAGTATTTTGTTTACCATTATAATCAGTTATAGCAATGTCCGTATAAGTTGTAGTGGTGCAACCATTAATTAATATACCAATACCATCCCATCCAATTGAATTTATTTCCGTTTTTGCTATAACAAAACTACAATTATCCGTTTTTACAGCTACACCAGACGCTTCTTCATTTGAATATGTCCAGTTATCTTTAGTTACAATAAATCTATCTTTATGCATTATATAAACACCATTAGGTGCTAATTCAGGTATTTTTGATGAAAGTTCATCAAACTCACCTTTAGTTAAGCATTTATTAGCTGGTAAATCTGAAGTTACACCTAACCTTTGTGTAGCTTCACCTACTGTGATTAATTGTTCTGACATAATATCTCATTTTAAAATTGTTTGATAAATTATACAGAAGGACTATCCATCCAATTTCAGAAAAACAAGAAAATTCATCAATGAATGATTTTTTAACATTTGAAATGCAATTTCCGTAATGTTGCGAGTATAATTCTATTGAAATTAAAATACTAAATATAGAATTATATGATAACATTCCACTCATTACTTCACATGATTGATACTCTGCATACCGAGGAGGATTGCAGAGTATATCTGGAGAATATGCGGTGGAATGGAAAGCCTATTTGTCCTCATTGCGGTTCAATATCTGAACATCATTATAAATTGACTAAGGATGGAAAGTTTGAAGGTCTTTATAAATGTAAGGATTGCCGTTGCCGATTTACCGTGAGACAAGGAACTATGTTTGAAGGCTCCAACCTTCCATTGAAAAAATGGTTCTATGCTATTTATTTGTTCTTGTCACATAAAAGAGGTATCAGTAGTTGTCAATTGGCACGTGATATTAATGTGACACAGAAAACTGCATGGTTCATGCTGCATCGTATTCGTTACAATGTAAAGGATGATGATGCAAACTTCAATGATATGACACAAGTTGATGAAACATATATTGGTGGAAAGACAAAACGTAACAGAGGTGGACAAGGTCGAAGTACTAAACAGAAAACACCTGTAATGGGACTACTTTCTGATGGCTTGGTTTATACAAAAGTTATCAAAAATGCAAGTTCTAAAGTTTTGCTTGGTGTTATTGATGAACTTGTCAGAAAAGGTTTCACTGTTATTTCTGATAGTTGGAGTGGCTACAACAAAGTCAAAAATGAATACATACACGAGGTTGTTGAACACAGCTTAGGAATATATGTAAATAAAGATGGATTTCATACCAATTCTATTGAAGGGTTTTGGAGCCAACTTAAACGTGGTATCATAGGTATCTATTATTTGGTAAGTCCAAAGCATTTGCCCAAATATTGCAAAGAGTTCGTATTTAGATACAACACTCGCAAAGAGAGCGACAGCAACAGATTCAATGCGTTCTTACAACAAAGTACAGAACGTCTATACTATGGAGAACTTTTGGAAAAACCTGAATGGCGACCAATAGGTTAATATAGCCTCCCTAAAATATAAAGTCCAATCACATTTCTTTGTGGTTGGACTTTTTTATGTTTATAACATATTTAAAGAGGACATCATTCATTATTGTTTATGGCAGTCTGTGATATGTCACACAATTCTTTTGTCTGTCTCACTCTTTTTCATTACATTTGTACACAAACAAATTTAAAAGGAGGTCAAAAAACAGACATAAGAAATAAAAGACATATTGCAAGCAACTTGTAGATAAGTTATTTGGCTTAGCTAAATCTGGTAAATTTCGTGAAGTTCCAAGTAATAAGTCGAAAGGTCGGTTTGTACCCTGAACAAGGGCGCAGACTGCTTTTCCTTATTTGAACTTCGAGGTTTTACCAGAACCCAGCTAAGAGAATGAGTGAAAAGTTTAGGCTGTGTCCTTTTCTTTTTTCAAAACCAGAAGTACAAACTTAAAAGCTTTAAATATGGATTATAAATTGGAATATATGGAACGTCTGTTTGCTAAGATAAGCAAGAAAAAGACAGAGTCTTATGTCATAAGTAGAATATGGCATCAATTAAACGACGACCGTGTTAAATTTGTCGTTCAGCAATACATCAGAAGAACACATGACAAGTATGCACTTGCAGACTTGTATCTTCCTCAACTCAATATCTTAATTGAAATAAACGAGCCGTTTCACAAAAACAATGTTGAGGTTGATAAGATTCGTAATGAAGAAATAATCAATACTACTCATGCACAATTATTAGTTGTTGATTGTGATAATGATATTCAAGAAATTCACTGTCAAATTTCCATTATAGTATGGGCTATAAAATTAACGATACAACAACTTGGTGAGAAATTTCAAGCATGGGATGACGTAAGTACTCTTTCAGTGGAATATCATCGAAACAAAGGTTATTTGAAAGTCGAGAATAATGAATGCTTGCGTACTACAGAGGATGTTGCTGCCATTTTTGGAACTGTTGCAAAGCATCGAGGTTTCTTACGTGCATCAGGTGTAGCTATACCAAACAAGAAAAATGAAATAGTTTGGTGGCCAAATACAGAACATCATCTTTGGCATAACGAACTTTCAGAGGATGGAATGTTCATTTATGAATATCCCAAAGTAAATGAAAAACGTGAGGCACATCTAAATCAATGGCTTTCTGCTCCCGAAGAAACAAGAATTACATTTTTACGATATAAGGATGATTTAGGATTTTGTTTCTATCGCTTTGTAGGTGTATTCAAACTCAATAAAGAAAAATCAATAAAAGGAAATAAATGTGTTTGGGAACGCATCTCAAATACTTATCAACTTAATGTTTAATCTAAAATTATTAGTATTATGTATGCATTTAAAGTGACAGCCAAACAAAGTATTGGTGGAAAGATTGCCAAAGGAATGAGTGTACAAGTTGTTGAGAAGAACACTAATTCACCACAAATTAAAACTATTATGGAGGCTTTTAAGACTCAATTAGGCATTGAAATTAAAGGTGTCTCAGTATCCACTTCATACTTTACAATAGAGAAACTTAAATAGTATAATAAGAGGGAGTATTCATCAAAAAAGAAGACACTGTCCAAAATTTTGTGTAAATGGAAACAGGATTCAGTTGTAAGTTTCTTCTTATATCTGGATTCTGTTTTC
>ENA-UEYF01000081-UEYF01000081.1-human-gut-metagenome-genome-assembly--contig:-NODE-81-length-90416-cov-26.284750_pt1 | contig 90416 bp, 93 predicted proteins | sample MGYA00242902_ERZ507920 | MGnify/ENA primary metagenome ERZ507920 (study PRJEB26167, sample SAMN06115402) | human gut metagenome | host: Homo sapiens | place: China:Jiangxi | collected 2016-07-05...
CGAACCCCGGGTACCTCGCAGTACAACGGTTTTCAAGACCGCCGCAATCGACCACTCTGCCACCTCTCCAAAACTCTTTTGCAAGAGTGCTTTATTTCTAAAGCGCTGCAAAGGTACGCATTATTTTTTAATACGCAAATTTTTGATAACATATTTTTAATTCAGGCCCTATTATTCCGTTAAAAAATGTACTTTTGCATATCAATTAATCTATAATAATAGCAATATTTCATCAGTATTAAATACGTGACCGAATGGAAAGCATTATCACAAAACCAGAAAGAGAGCAAATCATTGCTCTGATAAAAAGAGAAGTAGTTCCGGCAATCGGCTGTACAGAACCCATTGCAGTTGCCTTATGTGTTGCCAAAGCTACGGAAACTCTTGGCTGCCGTCCAGAGCATATCAAAGTACTTTTAAGTGCCAACATTCTGAAAAATGCCATGGGAGTGGGCATTCCGGGAACAGACATGATTGGTCTTCCTATCGCTATTGCGCTGGGAGCTCTGATTGGTAAGTCCGAATACGAGCTGGAAGTTCTGAAAGACAGTAACCCGACAGCAGTAGAGGAAGGGAAAAAAATGATAGATTCGCAATGCATCGACATCGCGTTAAAAGAAAATATCGAAGAAAAATTGTATATCGAAACGACTTGTACGCATGGCAATGACTCGGCTACAGCCATTATCAGTGGAGGACACACAAATTTTGTATATGTAAGCCGTAACCAGAATGTCATTTTAGATAAAAGAACTCCTCAGGCATCCGAAGCACAAGCTGCTCCTGTTGAACTGACCCTGCGCAAGGTCTTCGATTTCGCCACTACTGCTCCACTGGATGAAATACAGTTTATACTCGAAGCAAAACGTCTGAATAAAAATGCAGCCGAACGTTCTTTTCAGGGAAAATATGGTCATGAACTGGGCAAAATGCTGAGAAACAGCAAAACTGAAAAGAACATCATGGGCAATAATACCTTCACTCATATTTTATCGTACACTTCGGCAGCCTGCGATGCCCGCATGGCAGGTGCCATGATTCCGGTAATGAGCAACTCCGGCAGTGGAAATCAGGGTATAGCCGCTACGTTACCGGTCGTAATTTATGCAGAAGATAATCACAACTCTGAAGAGGAACTGACAAGAGCTCTTATACTCAGCCACCTGACTGCCATCTATATCAAACAAAGTCTGGGACGCCTGTCGGCGCTGTGCGGCTGTGTTGTTGCAGCAACAGGAAGCAGTTGCGGTATTACTTACCTTATGGGTGGAGGATATCAGCAGGTAATGTATGCCGTACAAAACATGATTGCTACACTTACCGGCATGATTTGTGACGGTGCCAAACCAAGTTGTGCACTTAAACTGACCAGTGGAGTGTCGACTGCCGTCATGTCTGCCATCATGGCAATGGAACAGAAATGTGTTACTTCGGTAGAAGGAATCATCGAAGAAAACGTAAATCAGAGTATTCGTAACCTGACCAAAATCGGTTCGGAAGGTATGAATGAAACCGACAAGATGGTACTCGACATCATGACTCACAAACATTGTGACTGACCATCGATGTAAAAACGATAAAGAAACGGCTGTTTTTCGCAAAAGATAACGGATTTTTTACGAATAGACAGCCGTTTTTCATTTACTTTGCGCCGTTATGAAAACAAATACAAATATACAATATTTAGAAAAGCTGATATCCGAAGGAGAACATGTACACCAGGATTTTAAATTTGCTATATCCGACGCAAGAAAAATAGCCAAAAGTTTATCTGCCTTTGCCAATACCGAAGGTGGCAGACTGCTGGTTGGAGTGAAAGATAACGGGAAAATAGCCGGTGTACGATCGGAAGAAGAAATATACATGATAGAAGCCGCTGCCAATTTATACTGCCGTCCGGAAGTACAACTCGACACACATATTTATCATGTGGAAGGAAAAGATGTACTGGAAGTACAGGTAAACGAAAGCAGACAGAAACCAATCTATGCGCTGGATGAAGAAAATCATCCATGGGCCTATGTCCGCATTAAAGATGAAAACATTCTGGCCAATCCCATACACCTGAATATCTGGAAACATGACCGTGCAGAAAAAGATGTTGTCATGACATATACCCAGCGAGAACAGCAGGTGTTGACTATTCTGCAACAGCATGCTCCCCTCACCTTAGGACAATGCAGCCGACTTACTCACATGAACCGAAAACAAATAAGTCGCCTGCTTGCCGACTTTATCCGCTTCGGTCTGGTAGAACAACTTTTCATGGAACATACATTTTATTTTCAGCTTAAAGACAGTGAATAAAAAAACGAACAAAAAGATTTCCTATCTTTGTACGCAAATAAACAATTTATATTATTATGAGTATATTTTCTAAAATATTCGGAAAGAAACAAACCTCAGAAACCGACGAAACAGTACGTGTAGGAGGAATGGAAGATTTTATGACGCTGATACGCGTATATTATCAGTCGGTCATGGCAGCACAGCTGGGCATCAGCAACATTAATTTCTTGCCCGACATGGCAGTATTTAAACGTACCCTCAAGATTCCTACCCAAAACAATAAATTAGGAATAGCCGAACGCTCCAAATGTAAAAAGATGCTGAGCGATATTTACGGTCTGGACGACATTTTCTTCAAAGAAATAGACAATTCCATTAAAAAGAACTGCAAGAATGTGAATGACATCAAGAACTATCTATTCATGTTCCAGGGATTCAGCCAAGACCTGATGATGGTAATCGGCAACCTGATGCAATGGAAATTCCGTATGCCGGGAGTATTTAAGAAAATGTTGCGCGGTATGACGGAAAAGGCTATCCATGACATCATGACTAAAACCAACTGGAAGGATGACGGCGTACGCAAAACCTGCGGCAACATCCGTGTTTACCAGCATACATTGGGTTATTCGGAAAGCTGGATGACAGAATATGTGTACAACATTGTCTTGCTGGCTAAAAAAGAGCCCAAGCCTAAAGCCTGATTTGACGCCCAATGAATACTGAAAAGATTATTCCCGTAGAAGCTCACCCGCTGGAACCTTTCCTGCCTGCAAACGCTGTATTGCTGATGCTGGGAAGCTTTCCTCCACAAAAAAAGCGCTGGAGTATGGATTTTTTCTACCCTAACCTGCAAAACGACATGTGGCGCATTTTCGGAATAATCTTTTTTTCTGATAAAGATTATTTCCTGCATCCTGACAAAAAATCGTTCGACAAGGAACGCATTATAAAGTTCCTGAATGAAAAAGGTATTGCACTATACGATACGGCTTCGGCCGTACGCCGTTTGCAGGACAATGCTTCTGATAAATTTCTGGACATCGTAGAGCCGACTGATATAAATCTTCTGCTGAAACAGCTTCCAAACTGTCGGGCCATTGTGACGACAGGACAAAAAGCTACGGATACTTTACGGCAGCAACTGGAGGTAGCAGAACCACCCATAGGTGGAAAATCTCCATTCGAATATGCAGATCGCATACTTTATCTGTACCGAATGCCATCATCCAGCCGCGCCTATCCGCTGAAAATAGAAAAAAAGGCAGAAACCTATCAACTCATATTCAAAGACTTAGGGCTAATATGAGAGAAAGCATCCATATTTTTACCGAAAAGCATTTGCAGATATCAAAATTTATAGTACCTTTGCAACCGCAAACACGGGAATAGCTCAGTTGGTAGAGCATCGGTCTCCAAAACCGAGTGTCGGGAGTTCGAGCCTCTCTTCCCGTGCCGAGATAAAAAGCTGTAACTCAAAAAGTTGCAGCTTTTGTTCGTTTGTAGGTCGGACAAATCTCGGACACGAATTTTCTGAATGTCAAACTGTATTACGCTTTCGAACTCGAAAAACGTAATAAAAAAATGTTTTCATCAAGAAAGAAAAGCGCATCGATTTTTAGCATCATTTCGTACACTGAACCCAAACTTCACACTGGTAAAACATGGTATATTGATTTCAAGTCTTACGATCCCGTCGAGCAAAAAATGAAAAGAAAGAAGTATATGCTCGATGGAATACCTAAGGTTACCGAACGCCGCCGTCGAGCTAATGAAATCATCACCAATCTTAACATCAAACTCCGTTCCGGATGGAACCCATGGGCGGATGTCGAGAACTCAAGGCAATACACCCCGTATGTAGATATTATCCAAAGGTATCATATATATCTGGAAAAACTATATGCGGCTGGTACCATCAAAGAGAACACTCTGAAGGATTACGAGAAGCGCCTGCGAGTATTTGAAGAATACACGGCGAAGCACATCCCAGCAATCGTATATGCATACCAGATTGACCAGTCTTTTATATCAGACTTCTTAGATTATGTATTGCTCGACCGTGATTCATCAGCCAGAACCCGAAACAATTATCGTACCTGGCTGTCTTCACTTTGCAGCTGGATGATGGAAAAGCAGTACCTTATCAAGAATCCGGTAGAGAATATCCGCATGTTACAGGAAGAGGAGAAAAAACGGTCTGCCCTATCGTCTACCGATATACAAAAGCTGAAGAAATACCTCAAGAAAGAGAATCCGTACTTTTTGTTCTTATGCCAGTTCGCTTATTATACCTTTATCCGTCCGGACGAAATAACCAACATCAAGCTGTCCGACATCTACTTGAAGGAACAAAAGGTATTCATCGCATCGAGCATCAGCAAGAACCGCAAAGACGGCATGGTCGGTCTGAATGACAAACTCATTAAAGCAATGCTTGATCTTGATGTTTTCAGCAATCCTGGAAATTATTATCTGTTCGGTAAAGGTTTCAAGCCCTCAAAAAATAAAGTAACCACTAAAGTTTACAGAAATTACTTTAATAAGGTACGTGAAAAACTGAGATTCCCAGACAGTTATCAATTCTACTCCCTGAAAGATTCAGGAATACGTGACCTGGCCAATGCTGAAGGTATTGTCATTGCCCGTGACCAGGCTCGCCACGCGGATATCTCCACAACCAATAAGTATCTGAAGGGTAGCAATATGACGGTACATGAAGAGACCAAGCATTTTGAAGGGGAATTTTAAAAACAAAAGGCACAACACCCTCACGATGTCATGCCTCCAATATAAAATGTAAATAAAAAAATGTATCTAATCATCTAAAAATATACAGCTACTTGCGCAACATGATCCACGCCGGACGGCCATCGGGGGAAATGGTTAGTTCATAGCCCAAATCCACCATCGCCCTGGCGATATCGTTAATGCTGATCTCTGCCATATCAGACAGTTCATCCTGGATCTGCTGTGAAGTTTTGTAGATTACATCATCTGTAACTTTATCGGCAGGAAGATATTCCTGGAAGTAACGATAAAGAATATATTTGTCGAATTCTACTTTTTTATTTGCCATGGTCTGCCTCCTTTCTATCGCTCAATGCGATTCCCATAATTTTATACAATCTCTCAAAATCTTCACGAGGACACATTATAGAGTCACGTCCATTCATGAATATCTGGTACTCTTCAATGAACAGACCTTTTTCGTTATAATATGCCGTCTTTTGTACCTTGAAGCTGGTTTTATCGTCATCCATTATAAACCTCCTTTCTTACAAAGCAGAACGGAACAGGTAAACCAGCACAGGCAAGCAACGGCAGCCAGCCAATGAATAAAAAAGGAACAGCTAAGAATGCTGAAGGAAGCAAGTACTTGAGAAACAAGCACAGCCTGACGGTTTGATACTCTCTCTTCCATAAGAGCGGAAAAGATACAATTCTCACGGTTCAGCCATAACGATATACGGCTTTCTCTTGCCTGGCTTGCAGGCAATGCAATTTGATTTTTCATTTTGGAGATCAATTAAAATGAAACAATATGTTGGTTAATATTACGGGAAAGGAAACAAAAAAGGTTCCGCTTTCCCGTTGATCTCCACCTTGTGCAGGCAGTGGGCGCATTAACGCTCCACACGGGGGTCGGAACCCTATGGGTATTATAAACAATGCTATGGACATAAAAAATGCCCGCAGCAAAGATATTTGGCGAGCCATCGTCGCCTACACAAAATGGAGATCGATACAAATATGAGGATTTATTTTGGAATAACAAAAGAAAAAGCGGAAACTTTTTGGGTTTCCGCTTTTTCTTATAAGATTATTTTTTCTTTGTATCAGGCTTTTCTTTGTTAATAAATATTGAAGCAACTGTAACTAATGTGCCTGCTCCTAATATTCCAGCAAACCAAGGTCTATCTAAATATAAAGCATAAGCAGCAAGAGCTACAATTACTACAATAGATAAAAAAGCAAATGCCATACCCCACCAATTCATTCTTCCTGTTCTTGATTCAGACTTTCGAATTAGGTCGTACTTTACTTTATCCATCTCATGTCGATGTTTTTGTTCCTTAACGGAAGCTTCCATCAAGAAAGTAACAATTTGAGGATCTATTTCCTTATAGGCTGCTAATTCTTGGGGAGAAGGCAAACTGTTGTCATCTACGGTATAAGTTCTTTCCAACTGCTGACCTACACCACCTTGTCCTGCAACGACAGTTTCTTTTTGTTGAATTTGTTGTTTAGCCATTACTTAGTTTTAATTTTTCCCAAGCATCTCTTACATCTTTTTCAATATTCTTTCTATCCTGCTTTAATTTGGATTTATCATCCATCTTATCAGATTCAATAAAAAGTTCTTTCTTCAATTGGGAAATAATTTCAGATTCTTGTTTGTATTCACCGCGGGAAGAATCACGCAAAACTTTTGCCCCATTCGCGATGAATCGAGTAACGTCTTTAATTACACACATGATACCTCCTTTTTTTAATACTATTTTAGCACTTCTTATTGCAAAAGTAATTATTATTTTTATAGTATACAATAGCAAGTCTAATATCTTAGATATAAATAACAATATCTCTCCTACCTGCATTATATAATTTAACATAAGAACTAAAACACATAAGATAATAAACTATTCCACCTCTAAAAAGTAACATCCACAATTATAAGACCACCAAGAATAAGTTAGATTTCAAGCTTTTACACTGATATAATTAGCAATAACAAATAAACTTTTAGGATATAACTTTCCCAGTAAAAGAAACAAACTTAATGCCCAAGATAAACAGACATATAAACTCTATTCAGAATCTGCAAGATAAAAAATGCCCTCTGCTATTTTATCCATACCTTTAGGCGTTATTTTATAGTGTACTTCTTTACAGTAGTATTTTTTATTGCGTATGACAAAAATCCTGTTTAGATCATATACTTTATTCGTCAAAAACTGAAAAGTATATTCGACTGAAGTATCTATCTCACGTTTATTCTTATAGACTCTATTAAACAAACCATTATCTCCATCCAGAGTAATTGTATAATCGGGCAAGGTAAGAATACTCTGATCACCGCCAAGCGTAGTCGGCTTTTGAATGAAATATCTATCATTCGAACCCATTGGCATTTTATCCCAATACTCACCTGGGTATTCATTAGGGCCTCGATTTAATGCTTTTTGTATACCATAATAAATACCGACATACAGCCTGTCAGGGATATCTGTATTATTGCCAGAACTATTTATCAAATCATTGATGGCAGTGCTTTCAGGATCCACCCTTAACTTTTTTACAGCCGGACCAATAAGGTAGCGTCCACCAGTAGTACTATGTATTTCTATTTTTTCGACTTCAACAGGTACAATCTGGAATGAGCTTTTATCCCGTGAATCTAAATTACCTGCATCCTTGAATCGGTCAACGATTATCAGACCTTTTTTGGTTTCTCCAGAAACAGAATAATCGGTAACAACATAATCAAGCCCATAGTCTTCTGAATGTAAGATATAGGGGCCGGAATAATACTGATCATACTTGGTTTTAAAATCATCCCACTCAGGACTGGAAACGATAGAACAATTCTCTCTTACCCCCTCTTTCAATTTCAGGTAATTGTAATATTCATCGCTGGGTAAATCATAAGATACATAAGTATATGCAAACGCATAATTTGTATCCACGTCGTATGTCTTTTCGGTACTGTCATCAATAACATCGTCTAAATAAACAATATCCTGATTTTCAAAATATTTATTTAAACTGATTATATTGAATTTTTTATCTACCTTATCTATAACAATGATACAGTCAAGGTATAATTCAATCTGCTCAATAAACTCATTTATCGTCCAGTCAGGCAACAGTTCTTGTAGTACTGAATCCTTATAGGGATTAACGATAAACAATCTACTCCATACAGGATCATTCTCCAGCTCATTTACTCCCTTTGTGAATCCTAACTTCGTTATCAAATTCTCTATCACATACAACAGATAATACTGAGGAGATATGTTTTCTACATCTGTGAAGGATATATCTTCGCCCACCTCTACGTTGTTTAATATCGAAAAACTTCCGTCCGATTCAGTGTAATTAACCACCGGCGAATATACGACGTTGTTTTCCGGGAATTTACCGAATAACGTATCAATAGCCTGCTGCGAAGTCATTGAAATCCCATCAAGAACTATACTTCGTATATCCGTATCACCCCCTTCGTAATTCAACTGGGAATTACCAGCTACAATCTGAATTTTAGCGGTATAGTTTTCAATCGAAAGAACAACCTCCACACCTGATATTATTTCAAGGGCTCCTGACATTAATGTCGCCTTACGGTTCTTTATTCCTTTTGTGACATCAGACCTGTTGATATTCTGATAGATTCTCCGATTACCAGGATCTCTCAAATCGATATCTATGTCATAAGTATATTCTCCATTGCGGGTGAAATACGGATTTTCTGTTATCAATTCGAGTTCAAAATTTTCGGAAAGCACAACCTCCTGGCCGTCGATGAATAATCTGGTCATAATTTAATCCTCCTTGATACATTGTTTTTCATACGAGCCACCAAATCCTGAGCTTCGTTTACTCCCATCTTGCCAGTAGCCCGAGTATATGTATAGATCGGTTCATCCAATCTCTTATTAAGTAAATCAATAACCTTTACCGCCTTCAGCATAATAACAGACATTCCGTTATCAGCAGGTACATTCTGCTGATAGTAGGTATTGTTTGTTGTCGATGCAACACCCGATAAAACCGCAGAAACATCTTTTGCTGTCAGGCTACCGATAGTATTGTTCCGTTGCGCCTGATCAATTAAGTCCAGAACCGGACGAACAGCCGGATTCTGCACGGCATAACGGTTAGCGACAAATTCACCAGCATGGACTATACCTTTGGGTTCATCATGTCTACCGGTACCGGTATAACCGCCTTCTTCAAATCCACTGATTATAGCCTTTGCACTCTGAAATGCAGCTGTAATCAATGCTATTTCAGCAGCAGCTTTAACAATCCCGACCAGTCCCAAAGTAGCTATATTCTTCATTTGTGTTTCAGCAATATAAGCTATCATCATCTTCTGAAGACTATCCAGTATGATTTTTAGAGTTTCCTTCATAAAGTCACCCAAAGATGTTTCTGAATCAGTCAGCATTTCCGCAAATGCTTCACCAAATTGTTGCCCGATGTTTTGCGCAAATGAAAGCTGCTCTCTTACCTTACGCTGATTTTCTTCATAATTTTTACGAGATTTTTCAAGACTCTCTTTCTGTTTTTTGTCAATAATCTCAGCTTTCTTTTCTTCGGAAATTTCGGAAGAAGAAAGTACCTGATCATAATATTCATTCTGAATGTCCATCAGTTGCTGACGATATTCCTGCTCGGATGACAAACCGTCATAATGTTTTTGCGTAGCTTTCTCTATCTCCAACTGGTATTGCTTCTCCAGCCTGGTGAACGCTTCTTCGGATGATTTTTTAGCATCTTCTTCATCCAATTTCTCACACTCTTCTTTGTACTTAATTCGTGCTTCGAGGATCTTCTGCTCGATCTGTTGCCGTTTCTCTGGTTCCAGTCCGGCAATGGCCAGCATGTTCTCGAGGTGACGCATCTCCAGATCTTCCATGAACTGACTATATTCCTGTTGTGTCATCTCGTCGCTGGCGAGGTACGACTTCTTCAGATCTGCTAGTTCATCATAGTACCGTTTATTCTCTGCCGTTACCTGAGGATTTTCTTTTGTCGTCTTGACATTTTCTTCATTGGTCTTAACCGTTGTAGTTACGGTAGTGCTCGTATCCTCTGATATAGAACTGATAATTTTTTTCAAATTCTTCTGACGCTGATCGAGTTCCAAAAGAGATGCAGCCTTATCACTCGCCTGCTTGTCCAAAGAATGAATCAAAGCCTGACGCTGAGATTCGTCAATATCTTTTCTTTCTTCGATGATCTTCTTTTGTTCATCATAATATTTTCGAAAAGCGATTACTTCTTTTGACAATTTATCTTCTATGACTGACAGTTCTGACTCTGCATCAGACTTTAACTGTTGACGCTGCCGGTTATTCAAAGCATCAATGTTGCTAAACCTATCCTCAATACTTTGATACTTTTTGAGTTCCTCCTGGGTACGTTGTAATTCGTCGTTATACTTCCGCTGTGCTTCTGTCGCCGCATCGGTACTAGGAATCAACTTGGTAGTTATATACGCCACTAGTGCGGTAATGCCAGCCAACACCAACCCTGCCGGATTCAGTTTCAACACTTTGTTAAAACCACTTGTCGATGCAGTCGCAACCTTTACAATAAGGTCATACGCTTTGGTATAGATGGTGGCAGCATTCACAGCTATATTATATGCCGCCAAAGCCGTACCGGATACAATCAAAACTGACTTATATTTAATACACCAGTCAATCAAAGTAGGAAGAGCCACGATGATTTTCGTAGTCCATCCGGTCAAGAGTGACAACGATGGGTTAAGCCGCTCCATCAGCTCGATACCTGCCTCCTTGATACTATTACGGTACTGCGCCATCTTAGCTTCGTTGGTATCAGAGTTGATAGCTGCCTGTTCCATAGCGATATTGGTATCCGTCACGGCTTCGGTATACTGACGTACCTTATCTGCATTATCTATCAAGATGGTAGCGGCAGAGTAGGCTTCTTCGCCGAACATAGTCTGGATCTGTGCAGCAGACAATGACTTTTTATTCAGGTTCTCGAGCGCAGTCTGTAACCCAACCACTTTCGGATTCGTTTCATCCGGTCCAGTCTGCAATACCAAGAAGAACTTACGAAGCGCGGTACCGGCCGGCTCTGCCTCCAGCCCTTTCTCCGCCAGCATCTGGATTGTACCTTGAAGCTGTTCGATACTTACTCCAGCTCCGGAGGCAGCCACACCTGCATTCTTGATCGCGGCAGCCTGGGCTGATACATCAGCTGCACCCTCTTTAGAACCGGCAGCCAGTACGTTCACGTAACGCGCCGCCTGATCAGCTGATTCACCATACATATTCAGAGAAACGGTAGTAGCGGTTACAGCATCCTTCAAGTCGATTTTTGCAGCCGCCGCCAGACGCATAGCTTCGATGGTTACGGCGTTTAGAGCTTCTTTGTCTTTTAGCAGCTCCGGTTTCTTAGAGCCGATAAGCATATATGCTTGAAGAATCTCGTCGGATGACTGACGGATACGTAAACCAGATTCATCCATGGTAGTAGACAGTTTCTCTGCCTGTTCGGTAAGCCACTGAATAGATGAATCATCCAATCCAGTCAAAGCTTTCAGCTCGGCCTGAGAGGATTCCTTGGAGTCACGGTTATTACGAAGGGTGTTCAATGCCATGGAAACTCCGGTGAGTGTAGCAGCACCAGTCGCCAATAAGCCGCCCCACTTCGTCAGCCCGTTATTGAAACGAGAAATCCAGCTCTCGGTTTCCTGCACCTCCGTCTTAATCTTCTGGAGTTCGGCCGTCACCAGTTTAGCCTGCTGCTGGTAGTATTTCCATTCCGCAGATCCTCGCTTGATGTAACCACTATTCAGTTGCCGATTAATGGCCGTCAGAGTAGCACGAAGTTCTTTCGGCGTCGCTTTATCAAGGTTGTTCATCACCTCAGTAAGCGCCGTAGTATCTTTCTTCAACGTCTTAATCTGCGCTTCAGTCTTACGAAGCTCGGATGTAACCTGTTTAATCTTAGACGTATCACCAGCTTCGTAAGCATCAGCCAGTTCTTTTTTTAATCCGGATGCTATCGCCTCCAGATTCTTGAGTTCCTGCTTGGCTTCCTCGCCATTTACCCGGACCTCTACGGTCGCTATCTGGTCTATTGCCATATTATGCTTTAATTAAGATTGAACGAACTTTGAAAAATGCAAACAGCACAATGAGAATCAGCCCTACAACGGTGAACACCACGCAGAATTTTTGCCACGACGTAAGCTCTTTCTCCACCTCTACCATTTGCACAGTCTTTTGGATAATTGTACTATCTTTGCCTGGTATGAAGACTGTATCTGAAGGAACCTTAAAGTCCGCCATCAGATTACCCATAGAATCCAATTTGAACCGGAGGCGTGCGTTTTCCGACTGTACCATATCCAACCAGGAAAGCACAACCCTACCATTTGAATCACACTCCAACAAAGCCCGGATGGATGCGGAATCCGCAGGCTTGAAGACTGGTACCAACTTATCATGTACGATGATCTGCGTGTGATTGTCGGAAGTAAGGTGTTTCCCAGTCTTGCAACCGAGAAACACCGAACAAAAAACAATTGTAAAGAATGTAAGAATAAATGGTCTCATAATAAATTCCAGCCTGATTCAACATCCGACATTACGGCAGGAACACCGTTCTCTACCTGGGATATAGCAGCTGCAAAAGCGCACATGGTTGCCTTATCCTCTACATCCGGAACGTAGGTAGTCGGTACCTGCATTTCCTTGCATACGCGAGAAATGTATCCGGATGTGTTGTTTTCGGCTCTGGGTGCCCAACGGCTGATGAAGTCTGCAATCGTCTGACATCCGTACTTACGACGGTAGTTCTGCAGCAGCTTGATCAAAGCCCGATAACCATGTGCCATGTCTTCGAATTCTTCGAAGGTGTTGTCTTGTTTCTTAGAAGCAGGAACCTCGCCCTGCCAGTCGGTAGCATCTGAATTGCGGATATTGCCTGGATTGTTATTTCTCAGGCCTCGTGATTGTGTTGTCATAAACTCTTATTTTTTAGTTAATAATCATTAGGAGGTTGCCTTTTATCACATCCTCTCACATCACACCGTTTTACAGCCAGTTTCTGATTCTCCAATTCCAAGGCTGTATTCTTTTCCATCAGCTCTCGAATCCGTTGTCGGTCTTCATTCTTTTCTGCATAAAGCTGATCAATCTTATTATCCTGCTCCTGAATCTTAGCCTCCTTTTTCTCATATAGTTCTTTCCATTCAGCAGCATAACTAGTTATATTATCGGTATCTGCTTTCTGAGCAGCAGCTTCTTCTTTATGTGCGGTTGCCTCTTCTTTTCTCCTTCGTGCATCATAAAACATCAATGCTCCAATTAATGGAAGAAATATTGAAGAAAGGATACTACTCAGCGTATTGACTATCTCATTTAAAAACTCCATACAGGTAAATGATTAAAGTCACAATCAATGGGAAAAGAATACCAGACAAGACATCTAACCAATCCCATTCTGCATCAATGCTTTTTTGGATATATTCTACAGAACACATTGCAACAAATACACATATAGTGCCCGTGAATGCAGCTTGCAAAATGGACATAGATGTTAAAGCTAGTACAACAGTAATCCAAACGATAAAAATGATAATGCCTGCTTTGACGTGCTTTGGGCGGTTACTAATCTTCAGCCACTCAAAAAGATTTGAAAAAATTGTCATGCTTTTGATTGTTTGTTAACCAAAAGTATAAAGTTTTGAAGTGGGGTAAAAAGACATAGCAAGTAGAAAATGAGTAGAGAAAACTATCTGCTAATCCTTTCTATTCTTACTTAAATGCGTAGTATAATCTTTGGAATAATGAAACGGCGAAAGTTTCGGCAGGCTTATCTGCAAATATCGCGATTTAAAATGAATATGATATTTTAATGAAATACATGTAAGAATCTATAAACCAATCAAGTAAGGAGGCGGGACACAAATCCCGCTTCCAATTTTAGGTCATTCATCTTTAATGTACCCCTTTATTCCACGAAGGAATAAGAAAAAGGAGAAAACTCCCCATGCTGTGACAGGTTCTAAACCGACAAATATCAGAAAAACTTCAGAGAATCCGATAACTACTTCAACAGTATCCAGCAAGAATCCAATAATCTATTTTATTTCATTTTTTCTGGCTATTCCTTGCCAGAACTATGTAAATTTATTCATAGCTATTTCTATTAACGTTAATAATAATTTATCTAAGGCCTTTATTCATCCATTCCAGGTCCAAATCGCGATATGAAAGTGTAACAAAGATAGATAATCTTTCATGTCAAATAGCATAGTTACATGTGTTTATTTTTTTACTGATCTCTTTTCGGCAGATTTTAATATAGGAAGTATGCTATGAATATATTGTAGGCCTATTATGGGAAAGCAAGTTGCATAACTATAGAAGTGTCACCTGTATATTATGCTCATATAGCTTTCATTTTTAAATATGCTTACCCAACAACGGATGTAATCTTTTAGCAAAATAAGATTCAACTATAGACATAATATCTGCCATGTCTTCTGTAAATTCTAAGGCATGTAATTTTACCTCCAAATGAAGTTCCTTTGCCCAGTGGAAGAGTTGAAGTCCCTGTGCCGTCAGTATTTTGAAATAGCCCAAATGTTGAATGACACGCCCCCAGAACGTTTCTTTGCATTTCCCTACATACAAAATTCGGGTGTCCCTATTGTACCCTTTAAAGAAAACAGGTATAGTTCTGTGGCTTTGTTGCCGCTCATATACCTGCAATGAGTTTATGATTTCATAATTTGAATGATTTGAGATTATTTCGTACCAGTATAATACAGGGCCTTTAATCTCCATTAGCTCCTTGAACAGTTCGCAAAATTGTATTGACTCAGTAATATTATGATTAATATAATCTTCCAGTTCTGCACATTAAAGATACAAGAAAACTCTTTACACACATCGTTTTTCCGCAAGTATTCCAAACTGGTGATGGTGTCTGATAAAAAATCTGATAAAATACGATTCATACTTGTAAGCTTTAATGTCTTATTTGCGTTACGAAAGTACGAAATTCACAGAATAACTTGAAATAAAATACTGTTGTGAAATTACCAAGTTATTCTACTACCTAATTAAAAATCTTGATGCAATTTTATTTGTCAAATATCTCACTATTTTTACTCTACCATTAGCATTTGGATGCACTTGGTCAGCCAAATCTCTTGTGTTTTGCCAAACATCTTCTACTTTACCTGTTGTTTCAAATTGACGAACTATACCTGCTTCTTTATATTGCGGAATAACTTCAAAACAATAAGCGTTGGCAAAAAGTTCCATTAATTTTATTTTGTCATTATTTCCTTCATCAGTTATATAATCTCTGTTAGCCGATTGAGGTGGGGTTAGATACATTTTTACAGCACTTGGGAAATATTTTTCTAAAGTATGCAAGTTCCATCTAATGGCTTGTGCTAATTCGGTTCTGTCTAATTCTTCATAAGGAATGCCTTCATATCCATATTGGGCATCATCTTCTTTGTGCATAACAGTATCAAAGTCAGTAACAGCATCCCCTTTATAAGCATTGTTAGCTCCCATTGCAACAATTACTAAATCTGGAACTACATTCTTCTCTTGACTGAATTGTATAGCTTTATTTACTTGTACAGACATTTGTAAGAATGATGTTTCATTTGGTGCATCTTTATTATCGGTCCATACAGCTCCTCCTAACGCAAAGTTATACCATTTCGTTATGCCCAATTTTACCATCGTATCGGGTACCCATGAAATTGATAAAATATTATTAGGATAACTATCGGGGTCACCTTCTAAAGACGCTTGTGTATTCGTAGCTGTAATTGAATCTCCAAATATAAATACAATTAAATCTTCAAGATTTATAGCGAAATTAGATGTTCTTTTAGTATTAGTTTTCAAAGGATATGAATTTATTTCATTAATTCCAAAAATAGGCTTTTCATAAGAGGTAATCTTACTTCCAAATTCTATCTGAAACAAAGAGTAATCAATAGATATCCCTTCTTCGTGATTAATTTCTACAACAAACATTCCTGTACCACTTGGTATTGTTACAGAACCTTTATATTCGCTGTTGGTCTGTACTAACCTCGTACTGCTAAGAATTTGTGTCATTGCTGAATTATAGAAAAACACTTCTGCTCCTGTTACATTATCAAGTAGACCTGACACAGATATACTGTTTTCATTCTCATCTACTGGTATAAATGCAGTTGTATCCTTTAATTTAGATGTGATTGAAATCATATATGTTTGCCCCGATATAACTTGTGGGTGCGTAGCATTTCTCTCAATATCTGTTATGATATTTTTACCAACAGTTACTAATGTCTTAATAGATTGATTATTTTCTGTATATTTGTATGCACCTTTATTTTCAATGAACGGAAATAAGCCTTCACAAACAAACATATTTTCAGAATCTCCTGATGTTGGGAAACTATTTGTGACTATTGACACATACTCCGTGTTTTCAGGAAGTTCTTTTTTAAAAAGTTGAGAATAAGAATAATTTCTTGCTTTGTAAGTTGATATAAAATTAAGAGTATCATCAAAGCACAAAATATTTTGAGCACCACCTAAAATTATTGGTTTATGAATAATTGTTATTACCTCTGCAATTCTTATTAAATTACTTGATACTGATTTTGAATCCCAATTACCGGACTGCCCTAAAGCTATATTCCCCTTATATAAATTTAGAGTAGAATATAATCTGTTTTTTTTAGCTTCATATCTTGTAAGTGCCAGTCTTTCTATATTTTCATCATCAAAATTATATGAGTCAATAATTCCTTCGAACATAAATATAGACATTATATCTATATCATCTTTTGGCGTAATATTAATACTTTTTGATGTTGAAATATCAGTTACGGCATAAACATAAGTTTTCCATTCTGGAGTTATTTCAATTGTATTATTTTGATTCACTTCATCAATCCTAAATACGGCATTAAAGACGTTACCTTTACTACTCCTTGCTCTCATAACAATAGTACAACTATCTATATCATGAGCTATTGATGATAATAATTTAGCTGTATCAGTTACATTTGACGCATTATATGTCCTATATACCTTTCCATCCTTATATCTTTCAAAAGGATAATCATACTGTTTGCTTTGTGGTAAAATTGTATCTATTGTATCTAAAGCAGTAGATTCATCTATAATAAATTTTGCCTTTTCTATTTTTGCCAAAAGGGTATTATAGTCTTTTGTCGTTAATAGGTTTTGCCAATATTTTTCTTGTGTGTATGTATTATCTGCATATACATCTTCAGTATACTGCTTTAGTACATAATTCCCTTCTATATCAGTATATGAAACTATAAGCCCCTTTTTCCTATATGATGCAGGAACTTGTAATACGGTCGAGGCAAAGGAGCTATTCCAATTCATACGCTGAATGTTTCCTCCTTCTAGCTCGATAAGTTTTTCATCCCGCTCTTTCAGCTCTTCATCAGTAGCTGTTTTGTCATAGTAGTCTTGTTCGAGCTTGTCAAGATGCTCGAGCATTTGTGTACCGATACGTGTAGCAGTATTCTGTTTGTTCGTTTTCTCATCACGAATCTGTATTGCCAGTTGTTTTAGTTCTTCGAATGTTTTTGTTGCCATAATCTTGAGTTTTTTACGAAGTAAACTTACTGAGTTATACTACAAAAAGACATAAGTTTATTTACGTTTGCGAGTCCCATACAAACGTGACTTGAGTGTTGTGCTGCGCTTATGATTTGCTTCTTCGATTTTATCGACCAACAAACCGCAAAACTCTTCTCCGTACATGTACGCCATCTGTTCTTTCAGCACCATGATCGATGCAAAATAGGGACGTGAGAACCATTCACGAGGTTTACGGGGATTGCCAGATGTATAATATCCACCAGGCTTAGGACCTACTTTTCGAGGGACGTTAAGTCCGTGTTCCTCTCGATATATAGGATTTAAAATCTGCAAGTCGCCGCCATTACCCCTAGTATACCCTTTGCCGACACCCATGTCCTGGTAGATACCGTACTCAAGAAACTTGTGCTGGATAGTAGATACAGAGTCAGTGGATGATATCACGTTATCCCGAATTTGCTGATGCAATGAGTAAGTATTGATGACGTGCAGTCGTTCGATTTTCTCACGCCAGATTGTCACCATCATTTCCGCCCAGGCTTCCTGATATTTCTTACGATCTTCGTCTGTTGCTGCCGGTCTATTATTGTCTGTCTTAGCCATCCCATTCGTCCTCCTTATAACACAGATCAGTCGGTTCAGTCAGTTCGGCCATGAAGTACAAGCCGGTACAGCCAGATATGAAATACTCACCCAGTTCACGGGTGTAGATTCTGGATACATTCAGGAAAGATAAGTCCAGATCTTCGTATATGTATTTATCACGGATCATACGAGAATGGAACTGCCGGAAGAGTTGCCGGCAGATATCCAGCTTTGCCGCACGATCGGTCATGTCATCGTAGCGGTAACGGATCAGAAGAAACACTGTGAAGGTACGCTTCTTGAACCATCCTCCTCCGATCTGTTCGGTGGCTGCATCGTTGGTATCGTCGATGCAGACGAAAGCTGACTGACGGCGGAAATTATCAAGCACATCCTGGAGTGAATTGATACCGCTACAGGAACATGGGAAAAAGGCGTTGGCCTTGGCCAGCTTGTTTTTCTCGGTCAGCTCCTTGAAATAGGTGTGTCCGTCGAAGAATTTACTTGTGTCCATTTTGTCTTGATTTTAGAATTTGAATATCGTGTGCTTTGGCGTCCAGTTCTGTCAAGGCCCGCCAGCAGTCCATCTGCAAAACTTCCTTTTCTTTCGTTACATCGCCACCTGTCAGTGCCCGGATTTGGGCGTTCATCGCACCCATCAGGTCGGGTAGTTCAGGCTGATCAGCGTCGGCCGAACGGTGAAACGGCTGAAAGAAATGCGGAAACAGAGAAGTGAAGTACAGCTTAATACTACCCCACCAAAGGAACACGGAAACCAATTCGTATTCTTTGATCCGGGAAAAGGCTGCCTGCAACGAACCTTTTATGCCCGGCTTTTTCTTATAGAGATAACTATACAGGGATTTAAGCTGGGAAACGTTCTGCGAATACAGATAACCCTGATAGTAGTTCTCACAACAAAGGTAATCTTCGAAGCTCAGGCCGTGCAACATCGCATCGATGGCACACCGGCCGCCGATCTTGTCCAGTCTGACGGGATAAGCATTGGGTTCGGAAATAAAATCAATCTGCCGGAGAAAGCTACGGATCTGCCAGTCCTGGAGAATAAATCTCAATTTCTTGTGCCAGTTCAAACGGAAAGTACACAGCCAGCCTTCTTTAATCCTCCGGCGAACACGTATTCCAGTAAATCGCATAAAGACATAGGTCTTTGCCTTGACCGGAGGAAACAGCGTGATGACCAGGAACACATATCGAAGCTGTTCCTGGTTGAGTTCCTTCCAGGAAGTGGGGAAACGAAAATCGAGGATTCTACCCCCAAAAGTATACGGAATCTTCTTTTTCATTCTGGTAAGTCTGGAAATGTTTGACTTTGTATGCCTCGGAGTCCTTATAACTGGTGAATACCTCTACCTTGGATTCCGCATAATTCTCGATGCGTTCCAGCATGCTCTTTGCAGCCGGCCAGTGTCCCATGATACAAAATCCGATAAACTTGCACATGTAGTCTGCCATGGCGGATTCTTCTTTTGTGAAAGCGTTATGCCGAGCCTGTTCGAGGATATGATCGAAAAACTCTGACGACACATGCTGCCGGATCTTTTCTTCCGCCTGATACATTCTCGTGCGAAACTCATTCAGCTTGGAACGATGTACGTCTGAAGAAGGAAATTCAACATACATCTTCAGCTGTCGGGCAGTATATATCAGGTTGGGGATATTGATACGGGCCTGTGCAGTGTCTGCCCAGTCGGTACCGACCAGCAACTCCAAGCACCGATCGTAGGCATCTTCGGCTGCATTGGTAACTTGCTGCAACAGGTTCTTGACTCTGTCGGCCGAAGCCGGAGCCAGATTCTGATTAGACACCACACCGAAGCCAGTCGGAGTCAATACCAGATCGAGCTGCGGAATCTGCTCCTGATAGGTACGCAGACAAACCAGTTTTGTGACCGCCTGCTCGAGTCCAGGAACCGTATCTAATTTATCTGCCATGTCACCCAGCAACACATGATTAATGCTCTGAAGGGTATCGTCCAGGTGAGGAGCAATCATATCGTATACCTCTGCCGTAGAGTGGGTGGCAGAGGAACATATTTTCTCGAAAATCTCTTGTGAAAATGTAATAGCCATATTGATTCGTTTTAAGATTTACTTTCAAGATCCGAAGCTGTCTTCTGCTTTGCATCAGTGTTCTGGTCAAGTGTAGTGAGTAGCACCATGGGAACATCCGGATAAACCTTCTCGCTCCAGCCGTTGTACTCGATGACGATGTTATGCGGAATGTTCATCAAATCATGAAACGGTATCTCCAGTGCCTGCTTGAGCGTGAACAGCTCGCGCTTGTCCGAACCGGAGTTGTTGCTCTGCCCTTTACCCGGAGTAGCACCTACCAAATTTGGATGAATGTTGTCGCCATAGCAGGTGATGTTACTGGCTTCCTGAATATCTTCGCTCCAGTCACCACCCTCCTTGCCCGTTTCAATCACGTTGATGCGAACCATACGGACTTCACGGCCATTCGGATCGATGTAGTAACCGGTGATCCAAACCTTTCCGCTGTTCTCAATGCCGGAAACGAAGTTCTTGATGTTTTCCTTTTCTTTCTTGATGCGCTCCATCTTTTTCAGCGGGTCGGTGATATGATCTTCTTCACAGATGTTTCGCCAGTAATCCTTGTGAACCTCGACCTGATATTTTACGCTGGCATGATTGCGGAGCTTAGCCTTCTTGCCTTTCCCTATCAATCGCTTGATATCGTACCAGTCGCCCCGGAAGATGCTGGTGTAATAAGGAATTGGGTAATACTGGAACCCCGGTGTCGGGAAGCGTACCAGAATAGCGAATTTCCGTTCGCCGGTACGAATCCTTGTTTCGCCATCGCGCCCAGGTTCACGCCCCATGAGTACCATCAGATCACCCATCGGATCGCGAGGATCAAGCAAACGGATGACTTCGTAATCCTCCGGACGGAGTGAAACATTATCACGGAAATTGGCATAAATCACATGATTTATTTTGCCATTTCTCGCCTTTTCAAAACGGCAATAGCAGGCTTCTTTATGCACCAGACGATTAATTTGCTTGCCATCCTGAGAAAGAATAATGACCGACACACAAAAGAAAAAGTATTTCATGTCTGTTGCCTGCTCGAGCTGGAACAACGGCAAGCTGTTGCGAACCAACCAGCGTTTGATTTCGGGATGGGTTGTCGGCTGTTTGGTATCAACGTCCATATACTTCAGACCGGCACCATAACAGGTAATGACATTGAACAGCTTATTCTGGCTCATCACTTCATCAACACCAATCATCTTGATAATATTAAAAGGAAGCTGATTGTCTTCACCGAAATTTACATACGCCATGCCTTTCCGATTCGGAACAGGTGTCGTTCTGATATTCGCGTCTTCGTCAAAAACCAAGCTGCTGTCCTCAACGGATACCATTTCGGCGGCTACATTGGAAACCTCGATGTTGAATATCTCACCAGGAATGAAGTTGTCGTCGTATTGTGAAATTGTTTTGTCCATATTAGAGATAAATTGTCATGTTGTTTATTTCGAATAGAGATATATCGCGGAAAGCCCGGATTAAGCCGGATGCCGGAAGACGAACACGATGGACACCTCGGCGCCAATGTGAGCCGACACACACTGCACCACGGTATTCCAGAATGTCGCCTGTACTAAGCTTCCATAACTTCAGGTTACAAGGCTGCCCCGACTCGAGCAACCTCAATGCGTCTTTGATATGTATTACGTTCATAGGCTTTAATTGTAAGTATCATCGAAAGAATCATCGAACACTTCCGGGAGCAAATGAATCCGCTGCTGACAGCGAGAAGCCAAGATGTATGTAACGGTAAATGAAAACAAGCCATCGTCTTCATCGCTCCGGCTGGTATCACTCTCTATAATGGTTATCGGGATATCTCCGGAATCGTCCATCAACCAGGCTTCCGTAGTTCTCGCCAAATCATCTGCCAGAGCAAACATAGATTCTGGAATATATCCTGTATTGAGTGTGTGCTTACGCTGCTCGTCTACGTAATAGGTCTTGTACTGACCGGCAAAGTATGACGCACTCCGGGTAAGCTCCGGTTCTACCGTATCGCCACCGACAAAGTAGAAAGTTTCTACCAATCCAAATGAGTTACGGAACTTCAGACCAATGGCCTCCGGTTCTGACTGATCCACATGGAATATCTGTTTCCGAGAAGCAGCCATTACAGCGTAACGTAACAAATGATATCCTGACAAGTTAAATCTCGAAGGAGATACGTCGACCGAATAAATACCGTATTTAGTTACAATACTTAACGGTACAATTCTCTTTAATAGCCGATTGTCATCATTTACAAATACACATTCAGCCGCAACCCCAGTAGTTGCCTCTTCCTCAGTCAATAGCCCATTGACGAAGTACAGAGTCTCTGTCCGGCCAAAGGAAGTAACTTTGTCACGTCCCGCCAGGGTAGTAAGAAAATAGTCATTCACAAAATCTTCCGCGGAACAAGGAACAACAGAACGACACAACAAGACTGTGAAAGCTTTAGAAATGGGAGTTTCTCCGGAAGCGGAAACCGTATAACTGAACTGAAGCAACGGTGACGCAATCAGATAAGGTTCCATCAGGGAGAACATATCGAGTATCCGTATCTGGTTGCTTGCATCCGGCGTATAATTTTCCTGCAATATGACGGTATCGCCTTGCTTCAGGACAAAATCCACCTGTTTGTCTGCGCTGATCGTAAAATTGTCCAGCTGGGAAGACAGCACAAAATCGGGTATATCTTGAGGAATAGTGAGCATACATCTTTGTTTTTCTCAAAGATACCCAGCCCCGGAAATGGGTAAAAAGACAAAAGGTGCAGCATCATTACGACGCTACACCTTTTTTATTCATACAGCTACTTGCGCAACATAATCCACGCCGGACGACCATCGGGGGCTATGACAAGTTCATAGTCCAAATCCACCATCGCCCTGGCGATATCGTTAATGCTGATCTCTGCCATATCAGACAGTTCATCCTGAATCTGCTGTGAAGTTTTGTAGATTACATCATCTGTAACTTTATCGGCAGGAAGATATTCTTGGAAGTAACGATAAAGAATATATTTGTCGAATTCTACTTTTTTATTTTCCATGGTCTGCCTCCTTTCTATCATTCAATGCGGTTTGAATCAATTCACTGAGCTGCTCCATCTCTGGACGTGTACAGCATAATTTATCACTTCCATACATGAGAATAGTGTATTGTTCAAACAGAACTTTACCATCCTCGTATGCCTGATATTTGTCGACGCGGAACGTTGCGGGCTGTGGCGTGTAATCGGTCATCGCAAACCTCCTTTCTTGCAAAGCAGAACGGAACAGATAAACCAGCACAGGCAAGCAACAGCAGCCAGCCAATGAATAAAAAAGGAACAGCTAAGAATGCTGAAGGAAGCAAGTACTTGAGAAACAAGCATAGCCTGACGGTTTGATACTCTCTCTTCCATAAGAGCGGAAAAGATACAATTTTCACGGTTCAGCCATAACGATATACGGCTTTCTCTTGCCTGACTTGCAGGCAATGCAATTTGATTTTTCATTTTTGTAGGACATTTTAAAATGAAACAATATGTAATTAAAATTACGGGAAAGGAAACAAGAAAGGTTCCGCTTTCCCGTTGTCCTACACCTTGAGAAAGGCAGTGGGCGCATTAACGCTCCACACGGGGGTCGGAACCATATAGGTATATAGCAAAGCCATAGACATAAAAAATGCCCGCAGCAAAGTTATTTGGCGAGCCTTCGCACGCCTTTCTCAAAATGTAGGACAGCACAAATGTATGTTTTTGTTTTGAAATGGCAAAAGAAAAAGCGGAAACTTTTTGGGTTTCCGCTTCTTATAGGAGCCTTCAAATTCCGTTTCTAGCATTTTTCTAAAAAGTTTTCAAGACAGGATAAGTTAAAAACCGTCTTCGAAATCAGTTTGATTATACAAAGCTGTTGTTATTATAACATAAGCTGAATATAAAAAATTGCCTAACTCATCGTGTTTGTACATTCTAAACTCATAATCTACTCGTTCAGCATTTATCTCCAATCTAATTTTAGAAATACCTTTTTGCAATTTTTCAATGTCTTTCTTATCAATTCTGTAATTGGCAATAACACTATATTCTACTATGTTATACATAGCAGAGTAAACATAGCCTATATTGTCTTCCTCCTTATCATTACAATATAATCTAAGTATTTCACCATCTCTCAATTTTATAAGAAGTGGAGAATTTTTAAGAATATAAAGGCTATGATCCTTTACCGTATTCACAAGTACATTTAAATCGTAATAAGTACTATCGGAGTATTGTGTAACAGACATTCCCAAACGAATTCCATATATTGTTTGTTCATCAATGGATGAATTTTTACCTGTGGGAATAAATTGTGAGGACTTTACATATTTATAACCATCCGTTGTCTGTTTATTCATTTCTACTACTGGATGCTGATTATAAGCTCCCCAAAGCCCAGTTTTATATCCTTTATCCTGGGCTACCATCGTATTGAAGGACATGAAAGTAGCCAATAATATTAATAATAAATTCTTCATAGATAAATTGTTTTACTTTTCAGTCTCATCATCATTGTCAATGACATCTTCCATGGAATTTTGCTGCTGTAACCATTTTTCTTTTGCTTCTTTGTCTGAAAGCATAGATTTTTCAATTGCCAATGTTTCTTTATATTCTAATGCAGCTGCAGCCATAGTCCATTTGACTTCTAATCCTCTTTTTTCTACTTCTTCTTTAATTGCAGAAATAGGTATTCTGAAAAATTCTTTTCTCGGGTTAACCTTATTCACCTGATTTTGTACAAAATATTTATGTAGAGCTGTTTCTAGGCCAGGAGCATCCTCAGAATAAATCATTGCATGAACATCGAACGGGAATGGAACGCTGGCATCACCCAGTTCTCTGACGCGGTCTAATGGCTCCAGTCTTCTTGTCATACCGATTTTAAATACATTCTCGCCAAATGAACCGATATTAGATATTATATAAACATGTCCGGACTTCGTTTGCTGAGCCATAGATAACGCCCTTTGGTTCTTTGCTTCTGCTTCTTGCAGTTTGACTTGTAAATCGGCCAACTGAGCTTCATACTTAGCTTTTTGCTCTGCACTGGCTTTTTCGATTGCCTGCTGGGCTTTTTCCATGGCACGGCGAATAGTATCTTCCTCTTTAGCGGCTTCTTTCATTGCACGTTCATATTCGCGACGTGCTTTCTCTTCTTCTCTAATCTGTTCTTTAATTCTCCGTTGCTCTTCTCGCTCTTGAAGTTTTAGTTCATAGACTATAGCTCCCCATTTTAATTCATCTAATCGTGCCTCGAGATAAACTTCTGTAATGTGAGCATTTCTAAATGCCATTCCTAAATTATTCACCAAAGAATAAGCATCACGGATTTTCTGTTCCAAAATACCGTGGTTATCTTTCTTTATCATAGACAAAATAGAATCCACTTTACCGTTAAATGCGTCAAGGACGAAATTTTCAGCAGTGGTTCTTCTATTTATTTCTACATAATCACATTTTGAAGCATTGCCACTCTTTATGAGCATTTTTGTTTTTTCTCTTGCATCTTTCAGCCTTTGTCCTGCTTCATCATATCCAAATTCTTCTGCTAAATCATCCAACAAGGAAAAAGTAGGTTTAAGATATTCATCACCATACCCGTCAATCACATTTTTCATAGCCTTGGCAACACTTTCGTAGTGCTGGGCCTTTTGTGCAATTTCATAAGCATCTCCAGCAATGGTTTTGGCTTTTTCTTCTGCTTGTTCCAGCATTAATGCAGCTTGTCTGGTTGCATCGGATTTTATACGTTCAGCATCCTCTTTACCCTTTTGTATCAGTTCCCGGTTAGATTTCCGAATTTCTGACGTCTCATTTTTTGCTGATTCCAAATCAAGATTTGCTTGCTGAATAATGCTTTTGGCATTCTCTTCAGCCTCTGCAATCATGCCAGATGATTCCTGTTGGGCTGAGTTTATCATATTGTCTGCTCTTTCTTGAGCAGAAGAAACAATATCTGAAGCTTCAGCTTTTGCTTTTTCTAATCTTTCTGCTGCTTCTTTGTCTGCATCTAAAGCAGATGAATAAACTTCTAATTCTTGATTTCGAAAACTAAGTTTTTTATTATCCTCTGCCAAATGAGCATTCATATCATTTATATGAACTAACTCAGAATGCAAAGACTCCTTTTCCCTAACAATACCCGTATATTTTTTCTTTAAAGTGCTATTATTAAAGATTAAAACAAAAACAGCTACCAGTAAAATTCCAATAATTAAAATCAAATATAAATTCATAAGAACAATTATTTATGGCTTATTAAAAATCATATTCTGATATTACTTTAAAAAGATATTTGAGAAAGTTCTATAAACTCTTTCGTTTCATAATTTATATAATAACCATTGTCTGTAATACCAGCATAGGCTTTATCTCCACCATTAGCAAGAAAAACTTGTACCGCTTTATTGGCCAATTGTAATTTCTCTACTAATTGAGCAATCTGCACTGGAGTCATTTTTTTATCCGTTGAAATAAATATCCCTGACGGACGTCTTTGGATAATTAAGGCTTTGATACCATCAATTACACATTCTGAAGAAGTTTTTTCTACAACCTTTTGATGCTTTTCAAATTTGAGTTTTGGATTTTTAATTTGAATAGCCATGCCTGTAACCGTTGTATAATACATATTGTTTGAATAAGTTGTAGAAATATTAAGATTGATAAGCCCATTAGCATCTTTCTTAATTAACTCTTCTGCAATAGATTCAAAAGCTTCATTAAGATCTACTGTATACGACAGAAGATTCTGAACAGCTCCTCGTGTCGTTGATACGACACTACCTAAAGGAGTATAATCTAAATTCACATTATTAGCCTCAGTTACAAATATCCCTCTTTCAGTAAAAGGTGTATAATCCCTAAATTCTGTGACAGTCATTTGCTCCAATGTAACACAAGATGACATACTCATAAGAACCAATAGCAGGGAAAAAATTTTTCTCATTGCATTAAATTTGTATTTAAAACATGTTCTTATAGACAATAGCCTTATTTGCATCGAATATCAAGCCCACTTCTTTCATAGGCTTGCTATATTTAGCCATAGCATTTTGCAGATTATCTGGAGTAGAGTTCAAGGCATTCTGTATCTGAGAATCAGAAAGTATCATCCGGATAAGAATTTTCTTTGCATTCTCTTTATCTCCCATAACCATGTACATAGAGAACATAGAACTATCGGTTGCCCCATTATGTAATAATTTTCTCTTCAAGGTACCGACGTTAGAACATAATACAAAAAAACAAATTAACGTGATCAGTTCAATGATAGCTGTCACTAAAAGAATAGTATCAAAATCCATAACTAATATTTTTTATTATACATTTATTATTGAATTTCCTTCGAGTCAATCTTATATTCTATCTTAGTCTATTTAATTTATTATAAAAATAATAGTCCAAATGTAATAAAATGTTTAGAAGAGGGCAAAAAATAAGCGGAAACTTTTAGGGGAGTTTCCGCTGAGAATTATGTTTATTCTAAATTTAATATATCATGATTTTTTAGAAAGACTTATTTACTATGAAAGTATAAATACGCATTCTTAACTTCAAAGAAACTTTCATTATTATTATTATAATAACATATAATTTCATATAAATACTTTGCCTCTGGTATATAACCAAACATTTGAAATGAAACTGGAATGTTTTTAATTAGTCGAAAACGAGCTATTATACCCATATTTAATTTCCAAAAATCATTTTTTAACAATGGCTTTATAGTCAAAGATGGATTCTTCCATTCCTTTTTCATTTTTACATAATAATTTCGTATAGTATTTAAGAATATATTCCCACCTACATCTTTATACTTTCTTTTAGCAAGTTCTTTACTGTTCTTCCAATGACTCTTAGACTGAAAAATACAAGAATAGATTTTTTTTAATTTACCAGAAGATAGCAACAAATCAGAGGCTAAGAGTTGTTCGTTCCAAGCCTTTCCTATCTGAGTAAGACTATTATAATAAAGCATAACTTGCTCATAATCCGATAATTGAGATCTAACAATACGCATATATTGATATTTTTCATCTTCAGTAATCCCTTCCTTTAACGCTACAAACTTAACGATTTGATATAATTGTCTAAAATAAACTCCTAATTTGTCATTATAGCCACATAGTAACGAATCGGGAATATCAATTGCATTAGGACACCAACATTCAAGATTATCATGTTGGAAATAATATGTAACATTAACACTAGATTTGTTTATCAAAGAATCATTATATTGTGACGAAGAAGAACTAATATGAAAAAATTTCTCCTCCATATTTTTTATTATACTTGCTAATTTATCATATAATTTTCTTTCATCAGAATTATCATCAAAAACTAAAGAAAAATTAGTTCCATAAAAAAATAAATTATATGCTATAATAGTTTTAGCCTCTATTCCTTCATAATCATTTTTATTACAATAATTTTCAAATAACTGTTTATCTTCTTTAATGAGCTTATCAATAAGTTTATCAATAATAAAATAAAGTAATTTCAATTTATAGCAAAAAGAAACTACAGCCAATCTTCCTTTTTCAGTTCCACATGATAAATCAAAAAGATTTTCTCTATGTAAATGTAGCATTTCATATAGATTACTCTCAAATCGTTCCAATGAAATATCCTCTCTTTGCTGTCTATTTGCCTTATATTGTATCCAAAAAGCAGCAAAAGTAAGAAGAGCAGCAAAAATAGCAATTATTGGATTAGTCGTTCCCCCAACAATATCCCCAATTTGTCCAGATTCCATATATGAAGAAACCTGATATTTTTCTAAATATATATCAGGAATATAAATCAACGCTATAATAGATAGAGAACCAAAGATTGTAATGCAAAACCAAAAGGTAGGCGTAAAAACTGATTTATTCATATAAATTCATTCTTTATGTAATAAATGTTCAATATCAAAGTTTACTATTTTTTATAAAGGTTATGATACAATATTTACAAAACCTATTTACAATTTTTTACGACATTTATGCCTATAATATCAATTATCATTTTCATATCAAACTTACAAAATATTCAGGAATAGGCAAAGAAATAATAAAAAGGAATATAAATATATAATATAAGAGTTCTACTCTACTGCATTAAAGAGAAGTCAAATAAAAATATGACATATAACTTTCAATATTTTCGCAAATATTTTGCGTAGAAAATAATACCTTATTCCCCGCCGCCCGATTTTTGCCGCCAACGAAGTGACAAAGCGGTAAAATCGGGCGGCGGGCGGCTGTTACGCTACCCACCTCCCTAAAACGCTGCTACAGCCATTTACAGCCCTTATAAACGTCCTTCATCCTCATAGCTAAAGTATTCCTTATCGCCATAAACGATATGGTCTAAAAGTTTTATATTCATAGTATTGCCTGCATTCTTCAAACATTCAGTCAGACGGTTATCGTCATTACTGGGTCGGCTGTTTCCTGACGGGTGATTGTGGCAAAGTATCAGTGACGTGGCGTTACATTTCAAAGCTTCACGCAAAATCACTCTTACATCTACCTGCGTACTGGTTATACCTCCTACAGAGATACGTTGTTTTCTGACAACACGGTTAGACTGGTTCAAGTAAATAGCCCAACATTCCTCTACTTCCAAATCTTCCATATAAGGTTTCATCAGGTTATAAATGTCCTCACTATGCCGGATTATTACCCTGCTGCTCCTGCGTTCTGTGATACGTTTATAAAGTTCAATCACGGCGAGAGCCATGTCCCTGCGTGCCGGCGTCAAAAGCTGGCAAACATCTTCTATCGACACATTGTCGCCACGCAATAACATCTCATTAACTCGTTTACTGCTTTCTCTGTTGTTCGTCAACTGATAGACTACTTCACTATCTGACAAATGTCTGCACTCTCCACAAAGTTCAAATAAATCTTTCATAATGTTGGTTATTAAATTGTTATACGAATAAGGTTCTTGCTAAAAACATACCTCCCAAAACCGAAGCTCCCAGCGTTTCAAGATGGCAAGCAAAACGGGCGTAGGAATAACCTCGAGTAATTACATCGTCAAAAACAAGTACTTTCTTTCCCTTGAAAAACTCCTTGTCGAAATTGACTATCTGCACATTATCGACGTGCTTTCCTGACTTGCTCTCATGGATTGCCAGCCGTTCACCTTCTACCGTGATATGGTCGTATGCACTGACTGCACCCGACAACCGTGCAACTTCCTCTGAAAACAGCTTATATCGGATTTCATTTTTCCGCTGGCTACTGGCAGGAATACAAGCAAACACGATGTCACTCGCTTCGTTACCGTACTGCTCACGGATTTTCTTTGCTACCAACTGTGCAGCTGAAACGGCACATTTCCCATCCTTAAAAGCCCATACAAAGTTTCTCACCTGCCAATCTCTTGAACTGGCTTTATATTTTGTCGGCAGATAGTCAAAGAAGTTGAACATGTACTTTCTGCACTGGTTTAGCATGGATTCGGTAAAGGTTTTCATGGTCTTAAAATTTATTCTGGTGCCGAGCTCGGGAGTTGAGCCTTTATTTCTGCTCTTCCTGCTCTGAGCTTTTTTTTATTCCGTTCGCTGTCGCTACGGTTTGTTTTCGCCTTTTACACCTGCCAGCAAAGGTGTTCCGAAGCGTATAAAGACAAGTTTTCACGAAAAGCAGAGCCTTGAATACTACCTGAGTCTTGTGAGGGTGGAGATTTTTTCGAGAACAGCGCCTGAACTTGGCATACGAAGCGGAACATTTACCTTTGCAGGTACAAAAGGCATAAACCATAGCGGAAGTGATACCGAATTATTGGCGAAGAGCAGACAAAGAAGAGCAGTCAAACAATACATAGCTTTAGCTATACCACTGGTAGGGAGAGCAACGGGGTGGGTGGGCCGCTGCGTGAACGCCATCGCCAGCCAGAAAGACTATCGAGTGTCTTTCTACCTTTCTACCCGATAAATTTTGGGAATTTCTCGGGAGCCAGCAGATTGTGTAGCAGTAAATTAGCAAGCAAAAACAGGCTTAAACAGGCGGATTTATTCTGATTTTCCGCTCATCCGATACAAAAACAGCACACAATCAATCGATTATCCCCTCAAAATACCGCATTTTATGCGGACGTCGGTTTTCCGACCCCCCACCGCGCTACGCCATAAACCTAATGGCCCCTCTTCTGACCATCGGAATATGTAACGCCACAAACATCCACACGCACGGTACACGCTATCGCACGCATAAAAAACAGCCCCGACAACCATACGCACGGTCGCCAGGGCTACACCTTAATATAAAACTAATTAGCTATTGAAACTTACATTGATGATGTCACGAAGATATCGTCAGTCATCTGAGGGAAACGCTCACAACCGATACACAACGTATCGAAAGCATCCGAACCATCCGTTCTTGCCTGAAGCTGGTCTTCTTCTGTTTCAGCCAGCTTTTCCCCTCGCTTATCCTTACCACCATTGTACACACCAGCTGTCTGTACGGAGATAAGCAGATCTTCGTTGTTCTGTTCGTTGAAGAATGGAATGAGCTTTGCCTTCCCTGCAAACATACGATTGATTAGCAGCCACTTCTCTATGTGTTTCATCGGGGGGCCTATATAGACGGAATTAACTTCCCAACCTCTATCCTTGAAAGCACGCTCGACGACGTAATGAAAGTCTTCGTTATTGACCGCATAGTTTGATCCCAGGGCCGTACTGTCGTAATAGAAGATAACCTCCTTACGTCGCTGATGCCGGTAATACTTGCAGAAGTCATCCACCAGGGCCTCGAGCTTGCGCTCATACTTTACCCAGAAAGACTTAATCACCTTCAGCCGGTTACGGTCCGGCTGACCGGCCACCAGCCAGTTGATGTTGGCATTAAAGTCGAAGGCAATGCAGATAGGTTTATCTCGATCAAGATCAGCATCCATCAAACATGATGGCTCTTTGATTTTGTCGAACTGATATTCCAGGCTGTCCAGGTAACCAAAGTCTGTAGCGTTGTACTTGTGTCCTTCCGTCATGCTGGAATAAAATCCGTCCTTGCTGATACCGATACGCCTGCATAGGATAGCAGTCTGAAAGGTAAGCGGAGGAAGATCACGCTTCATCTGGTTGATGAATGCTTCGCCCAGCAGCTGCATATTCTCGATTGTGGAGAACTCACGATATAAAACAGCAACAGAACCCATCCGACATACATCACGGTTCAGGGTGCGCAGATAGTCTTTCAGATATAAAGGTACAGGTTCTGATTTAGCCTGAAGGTCACGGATTCGTTTCTTTGTTCGCCAAATCTCATGCACTGTCGCCTGGATGACTTCAATCAGTTCCGGATCGCATTTCTTCTCGTAGTCCAGAAACCAGGAACCTTTCTTCGTCACCGGCATATCAGAAGTAATCAGCATGCCGTGGTGAAAATAGTGATGACCGAAGTATTGTTTGTTACCTCGGTTCGCCGGAAGGGTTTCATCCTTCAGCTGCTCGAAGTCAATATACTTTGCTTCGTCTATGTCGAGGTAATCAAGGGAGAAGGAGTTTGAGGTTCCGGAACGGTCCTGGCTGATGATGTAGCCGATGGATCCGTTGTAGAATGAAATCACATTCTCCCAGTTGTCAGGCTGGAAGATAGGTTCACCCCACCCCCACGACTTCGGCGGCTTCTTTCCGATGGTCCAGTGCACATCACGTTTGAATCCCCATCGCTGCCAGTGGATCAGCATGGACGGGATGGTGTTGGTGAGGGCACGTTTGCAATTGGCCGCCACAAAACCTGTGATGCTTCCGGGCATACGCTGCATGTTACGCAGGTTGATAGCGGCATGAATCGGACCTTTACCCCACCCACGTCCGGCACACAATACAATATCTTTAGCTGGAGTAAAAAGAACTTGCTGCTGGGTTTCGTGGAAGTACTCTCTCATGGTTTAGGTTCCTCCTGTGTTTTTTTCGGATTGAAGATATCGTCTTCATTGAAGTCTGCATCTTCGAACTGGATGTCCTGGATATCTTCATTCATGTATTGTTTGATCTTATCCGCAATGCGTTGCCGGATATTCGGTATCGGTTTGATTCCGATAATTGTCGGATCGCTGTCCGGCTGGAACGGCTGCACAACAATCTTGTCGTAGCCTAAATCCTTGGCGTCCTCTTTGTCGAGTTGCATGTACTTAGCGTAATAGTTGTCGCAAGCGGCCATCGCCCTGGCATCCTTCATTCGCTTGGCCATCTCGTAGCTCTCTTCGTTGCGCTGGATGAAGCGGTACCGATGGTAGTCCTTTGTAGCTTTGTTCAGATCACCCAGCAGATACTTGATGATCCGAATATCTTCGTAAGCAGCTGACTTCTGTATCTGGTATCGCTTCTGTAGTTCCAAAACGATTTCCTGTTCTCGTATGCGCGGGTACTGGAGCCAATAATTATACATGTCCCGAAGTCTGAGCAGACGCTGCTGAATGACTTCGGGAATGTTACGCTCTTTCATCTCGTCGACCGAGGCAAAGAGATTTTCTTTTGCAATATCAATTGTTGCGGGTAATGGCATAGTTATAAATCTTCATCGGAATCCATATCTCGGATATAAGAACCTACCAGCTGTACCGCCAGCGGACTACCGGCTTCGGCCAGTTCCAGCTCATTCTGCCGGATCTGCAAAGCTCTTTCGGCTTTCCCCTTACGGTAAGCAATACTGACCGGATGGGACTTGTCGGAAATGATTTCTCGCAGACGGCGTTCGTCTACGTCCATCAGAACAGCGATATCCGACACTGGAGTGAGCATCGTAGCAAGTTCCTTAATTCTGTTAATCTGCGTTGAAGTGAATTCCATTGAGGTGTAGGCTTCGGGTATTAATAATCTCTGAAAACTGGTCTCGCAAAGTGAGAAAGATGTCAGGCTGTGTCGTGATCATCGCACATTCTGTCCGGTTGCCTCGCGTCTGGTTCTGACTGGTAACGACTGTAACCATCCAGCGATCGTTCTCGATAAGCAATACCTTGGAATGATTTTCCGTAAGGTACACGTCATCGAATACGGAAGACATAAAGGTGTACAAGTTGACGGTCTTTCGAGCTGCCTTCAGGTCAGCAAGCAGAACGGAGTGAAGGATCATCTTCCGTTTGCGAAGCGAAAACAACCGGCGCAAGAACTCTTCGGATGTAGAAAAGGTGGATACATAGACCTTTGCCGGTCCGGTCTGTGACAGGATGTACTCGAGTACATCAAAAAGCTGAAGCCGGTTATCCAGGTATGCTTGTAACGGCACATCGGATAACGGCTTCAGCAATCGGTTTACATGTTTCATGCTTTCAACCCTAATTCACGTAAGGCATTCACCTGGTCTTCTCCTACGTTGTTTCCAGTAGAAATCAGGAAGTCGTATCTCTGCTGTACCTTAGCCAGCAGCTTCTCGTACTTTTCCTGATCTCCGGATTCTTTCAGCTCTGCCAGTTTCTTTTTGTTGTCTGACAGATAACCGCGGGCTGCACTGACTTTCTTTGCCACTTCAGCCGGATCGTCAGGAGATTCACCTTTTGTCTCTTCGGTACCTTGAGCATCCGGATTGAAATGGTCGTACTTGTCCATGTTATCCCGATATCTGGCATCCAGCTCTTCCAATTGCTTCAGGTATTCGTACCTGTCGCATGGAAGAGCATCCTTCATGGTTTTCAATGTTTCAAAAGTCTGCTTCAGGCGGAAGTAGATATCCTTATTGTCTTCCCAAAGCTGACGGATCTCTTCGGGCAATGAATCGTGATCCGCGCGTTTACCCTTTGCGATGGTAGCTTCTTGCGGTATGTCGCCATCGGAACTGATTTCAGGCTGGAAGGTGGCCAGCGTTTCCGCTACTGCCGGAACCAGCTCTTTGTCCATCTTAACCACGTCCTGAATCGTCTTGCGGTCCAGACGGATCGCCAGATATTTCTTCAGCTCATACTCAATCTTGCTCGCAAACTTCTGCGGATTGCGGGAAATATTCTGAAACAGAATGCGGTTTCGGGTCAGTTTGAGTACCATTTCCGCACCTTTCATCAGGTCACGCTTAGCCGGCTCCGTATTGAGCCAGCCTTGCATGTCTGTAGTTAACTGTTCATCTATATACATAACTATATTCTCCTTTTAATTAGCCTCCCGGAAGGATGGTACTACCATCTGCTCCGGAAATTTCGCCATCTTCAGTTTCGATTTTACCCGTATAGAATGGTGACGGGCAAATATCTGTACATTGTGCCTCCAGAGTGGTGCCTGCGGTACCGGTATCTCCTTCTCCCGAAGTTTGAGAAATGGTAACTGAAGGATCAAAAGCTTCAGAGCCGAGTACACGGAACTTACCATTCTTCTGCTGGCACAGAAATATCAGCTCATCGACATTAGCCTGACGACAAAAGCCTGACGCTTCTTCGTCAGTACCAGCATGAACCAACGTGGCTTTATTCAGGAAGGTCTTAGATGGAACTTCACCCTGTGACTCTGCACTGATGGACGACTTCGTTGTCAGCAATTCAATGTACTGCCATTTCTTGTCGGCAGCCAAAACAAAGTCACCTTCGTAGGTTGCCAAAGCAGCCATACTCTCTGCCCCGTCAATCGCCGGAAGTGCCGGCCATTTTTCGATCCAACTTTTCGGGATAAAGTATACTTTACGTCTAATACCCGGTGTCGATGTCTGCCCTGGACACCAGGAAAGGGACTCGTACATCCCTTTGCTTGTACAATCTACTGCCATAACTTAACCTCCTATTCCAGCGACAACCGGAGTTGAACCGTCGACGGTACCAACCAGCAGACGCTCTTTAGAAATTGATTCGAATTCTGTACCGAAGTACATTGTAGCGATGTAATCCAGTTTGAATGCATGATGCTTCTCAACGGTAATGTTCTCCGCATCGGCACCATTGCCAAAACCTACGAGCATATTGCTCTTGGTAGTCAGGTGAATGAACGGTGAACCTGCCTTATTCGCCAGCGGAACCAATTCGCAACGGCCATTGGAACCTTCGAGTACCGTTTTTTCAAAACTGGTGTTATAAAGTACATGCCCCACAGTCGCCTGGTAATCGTCTACATAATTATCGTACACTCCCTGAGGAATAAACAATTTAGTTTGCGTTTCACGCAAAACCGGATCAGCTGCACGGTAAAATGCTTTCAAGACATCTACGGCGTTATCTTTACTGATTGCTTCGATGGTGAACATATTACCCAAATCAGTAGAGATTTTAGCTGCGTCTTTTTCTGTTTTGGTAATGGTGTCAAAACCATTGAAAAGTTCTTTGGTCTTGGTTCCACTGTCGTTACGTTTCGCGTTCCAAATAGCAGCATTCAAGTTACCACCCATTTTCGCAGTCAGGAAAGCCAGCACCTGACGGGCAATATCTACATTTTTCAAAGCCTCTCCTTTCGTAATCAGATTACCGTAAATGGTCTGCCATACAGAGTTAGGAGAAAACTTCTTTACTACACTACCGAGAAAGGTTTCTAATGTACGCGGATTGATAGATACTCCATCAGTATCTTCACGTCCTTCGTCATAAGGTCCCAGCTCAATATCGCCAGATAATTCGCCTACCACTTCTTTACCGCGGACACCCGGTCTTTGTGTCATGTGCTGTAATGTTGTACCCAATGCCAATACCGGCATCATCAGTAATTCTTTTCGATAACGAACAGCCGACTTGGCCAGCTGCTCATCCGTAATTTTTACGTATCCTGTTGTGTCTGCCATCTTATAACAAATCTTTTACGTCGTTAAACAATTCTTTAGCAGTGTTTAGTTTTGCAATGTCGTCATCCTCACCTTCATCACCATTGATGTGTGTGGTTTCCTCACCATCATTTTTTTGCAGGTTCTCATTCTGCTTCTTCAGATCGGCAATCTGATTGTCTTTATCAGAAGATTCCTGCTCCAAATTGGCGATGTGGTCATTGAGGGCCTTGACCTGATCTTCGGTAAGCGTCACCTTACCATCTTTGTCAACTTCCATACCCTCGATTTTCAAGATGGAATTGACTTTCTGATAATCCTTTTTCATTTGTTTTGACTGATTAAGTGATTTATTTTGTGTCTGTGCAGCTTCCAGCTGATGTCCTTTTAAGAACTTATTGACGAAGTTATTGAACCAGCTGGGAGCTGTATCAGCTTCCGGACTTTGTGCCCTGGTATCTATGGCGGGCAATGCCGGCAGGTGGAACATGTTAAACTTTGTCTTCATCGAGTCGTCGAAGTTCAGTTTCGAACCTTCTTCTACAATTTCATCAATGAATCCGTATTCAAGCGCTTCTTGTGCAGTAAGCCAGCGACCCTCTTTTAAAATAGGAAGAATGTCATCTACCTTTTTCTTGCACTTGTTGGCGTAGAGATTGGCCAATACCAAATCCATCTTATCATTCTCCAGCTTGTTAGCCTTCAGATCATCAATGAGCTGTTGAATCTGGTCGGCATTGTAATTACCCCAGGCATCTACCCAGTTCGATACTTTGTGGATAAGATAAAACGCATATTTGGACATACAGGTTTTCTTGGCTCCAGTAGCCAGAATGGTAGCTGCACTCGCCACATAACCGAAAAGATAGCACGTCACATTACCGTGATCAAGGAACTGCTGCCGGATGTCGAGCGCATCATCCACCGAACCGCCGAGGGATGATATGCGTACATTGACAGGCTTGTTCTTGAAGCCTGACATCTGACTACGGATATAGTTCTTTGAATATCCCCATGGGCCGATGTGTGAATCAATACTAAGGTTATATTCCATATTGTCGAAAATTAGTCTATGCAATATTAACACCTTATATATACTGCATAAAAAGACCTTAATCTAATATGGAAAGCATCGGAATGGTAGAAGTCAGGGTAACAGTAACTGTCACGCCAGACTTTCCGCTGGCTGCGGAAGGAAATGACTCTTCATTTTGAATGACCGGATAAGGCTTGTCTGCACATCCGATCAGGAACTGGGAGCCGGTGATGGTTGTCACCTTAAAGCAGAACTTCTTGGAACCAGTCAACAGCTTCTCTGTTCGAAACATGGTGAGTTTGGTGGTGAAAACTCGCTGTTTGTTCTCGATTTTGTCGGAAATCTCTACTGAACTCAGCCCGATGGTTGAAATTGGGTTGAATTGTTGATAGACATTCAACCATACTCCACGGTCGGCTATAATGTCTGAATGTTGCAAGTGATAGGCTTCAATACATTCAACTTTTCTAATGTTCTGAATTAAATGTACCATAATTATCATTGTTAGGTTATGCGTGTTCGGTGTTGTACGGTGCTGTTTAAAATCGCCTCACTCGTCCATGCGATTTCGGGTTAAAGAACCTAAAAAGATACCTTTTTTGTTGTAGGAATCTCTCATACGGTAATATTTCTGACGAACGGTTTCGGAATAATCGTCATCGATACCATGCATTTCGCACCAGGCAGCAATGGTCTTGTTAAGTCCGCAGTTCCGGCGAGTCAGATCGCTTATTTCGTTCCAAAGATTGGCACGAAACAAGTCCTCAATTGTTTCTTTTACGGCAGCTTTAGCTTTTTTGCCGAGGTAATTGTAATACTGTGGAGGTTTAGCTTTGCTGTCGGGTATGCAAATGGCAGTAAGTCCATCGGCTGCCAGCTCCGGACGAATGTCTTCCGGGCGTTTGCGAAGGAAGCGTCGAATCACAGCATTCTCGTTACTTTGTGCCGGAAAAACAACTGGATCGCCTAAAGAATGGACAAGCCATTGCCGAAGGTAAGGCTCCAGACGGAGATAGAAAACAATGCTGCTCATAAGAAAGTAAGTAATATTTATATTTGATTTCAATTATATATATCAAAAATAAGGCTTTTGATATTAGAATCCAAAAGAATTTCTCCAGCTATGACACATATTTTGCCTTCTACACCTTCTACACTTTCTACAAAATCAGATAAATATTGATTATCAATAATTTATGAGATTTTATATTTTCTACAAGTGTAGAAATCTTGTAGAAAATGAAACATTTTGTAGAAGGTTTTATGTTTTTCTTCAATTTGTAGAAAAATGTAGAAAGATTGTAGAAGGTATGTAGAATATATAAGTACCTCTTTTTCAACATTGTAGAAAGTGTAGAAAGTGTAGAAGCCGTTTTCTCCCCGTGGAAATAGCCTGAGCATCCCAAAGAATGGGTATGAAAATAAAAAAGGCAACCACTTCACAGCGGCTGCCTTTACACTCTCAGACAATCAATTAAAGTTGTAATATCTCATTCATTATCATTCATCAATGCATCACTTTCTTGCCCTTCTACCTCCACCTCAAGATTAATGTTATATGTTTCGCGAATCATGCGATAGTCGAAACAAAGGGCCACATCGGGAGTAGAGGTTTTCTTGTAGGAAATACCTCCGGTAGGTGTTGTTTCCATCTTCTGAACTTCTACACCTCGCTGAATGTTCTTGAAGCGAACAGAGTTCTTCTTCCCCATGTACTCCTTGGAGTTCTCCAGGTAGTATATAAGCGAACCTTCAGGAAGTATGGAATCTCCTACCTGCTTGCCGAACTTTTTATACAACATGAAGATACGGTTTTTACGCATCATCAGAATGGCCTTTGGTTCCTGGTATTGTTGTTCAATCTTAATCAGACTGCTTTTGAAACGATTCAGGTATTCGATGCGGTAATCTCCTTCGATGAAAATTTCGCCATCCTGTTGCAGATAGGATACTACATTCCAGAAATTGGCCAGTTCATTATTGCTCTTGCATTCAGCATTCTGTCGCAAAATACCGTCTACTGTCACCTGCCGGATATCCGGATAAGAAAACGGAATATCAAGCACCCCCTCGAGCGTACGAAATGCGGCCAGCGGTATGATCCAGTTACGAAGGATTCGATCTTCCACCTTTTCGACTCCGAGAGCTTCTAATACGTCGGACAGACAGGTATGATAGTTGCTGATGAACTGCTGTTCCATCCGCGCCCGGTGGCGAAGTATCTGGAGCGTCAAGTGAGTGAGTCCCCGTTTACGAATCTCTACCAGTTCGTTGTATCGGCGTTTCTCTTCCTCTGTGAACTCCGATTTAGCAAAGGTCAGAAATATCAAACGGCTGAACAGAGCGATGTCGGCGGTTGCCATCTCCTGACCGGAAAGAATCACTCCGGAGTCTACGGCAGTTATCTCACGCTTTTTGTCACGATCCATGTTCATGCGTGACCGACCAGCACCGTCCCAAAGCCCTTTGAGGTATTCGCGTTTATCGATATCAATATTATTCTTGAACTCGTCAATATGTACCAGGGCATTGGCACACTGTGCCACCAGGTCGGCCAACGCCGGAATGGTAGCATTCTGGATATTGGGCGGAATGTTCTCGATAATGAACAATGCCATCAGACTGTGTCCGAGTTCAGACTTACCGGAACCTTTGGGACCAAACAAGTTTAATATGGGAAAGCTCTTGGTATATCCAGTGATAATGTCACGAAACAAAGTAGCCAGCAGGAAACAGATTCCTACCTTGGCATTGTCACCGAATACCCCGACCAGTTTGGAAAAGTATTCCTTCAGGCTGATGGAAGAGTAGTTAAGGTGAACGAACCTACGTTCGAACTGGAACAACTTGTCGTCATCACGATAGATCAGACTACTTGCAGGAAGATAGAAGTTGCCTTTCTCACCCAACCGCACAATACCATATTCATCAGCCGGATGCCATTCCGTATCAAAAACTCCGTTGCCAAACGCATAGAATCCTTTGCGCTGCCATCCCAACTGGGTGATTTCAGTAGCCGTTTCAGTCTGTTCATAAAGATACATCTTCAGGCGTGTCATTTCTTTTTCACTGGCCAGCCAGATATAATTGCCCAATCCCTCAACCTTCTGCTTGAACTTGGAGAGGGATACCAGGTCTTCCTGCTTCATTTCCACAATTTCCTCCTGACGGTTCTGGTTCTTGATACGATACAAACGTTTAGGCATCAAGGAGTCTTTGATATGGAACATCGGTAGCATGATGAAGTTAGACCACTGGAACTCCTTGCCGTCGTTAGTGGAATAATAGCAGTTGTTGGATTCAAAGAAACCGTATTTTGCCAGCAGATCCCGATTGATGACCTGCGATTTACCGGCTTTGGATTCATTGATTTTCTTTTTCTCCCGGTTGATGGCCATCGACCAAAGGTTCTTGTTATTGTATGTATCTCTCAGTTTAGCCAGGTACATAGCCTCTTTGACCTCGTCGCCGACCATTGCAACAAGTTTGGCAATCTGGCTGACTGCCGCGCTTTTATCTTCAGTCGTACCATCTTTGTTGAACGCATATCCGGCATACCAGGTAATGAAATCTTGTTCTTCCAACTGGTTGAAACGGCTGATGTTCGTACAATACGAATCCGGATCATTCTTCAGGTTGCCTTCACCCAGTGGTATTTCACGCACTGAAACGGAGAAACCACACTCCATAGCCAGCACACCACTTTTTATCACAGCTGCAATACCGGTACCGTATGGAGCGTCTACTGGTTTTGGGTCAGCGTCCGGAAGAAAACACAGTGTTGTAGCATATCTCTTCAATTGTTCAAACTGCCCTTTAGTCCAGGCAGAACCCAGCGAGGCGATGGTATTGTTGACTCCAATGGATTGCAGGCGCATAACATCGGGTGCACCCTCTACACAATAGAACTTCTCTTCTTTGGCTGCCTGACGGATGGCATTATCTATACCGAAAATACTGCTTCCTTTGTGATACAAATCACTTTCACAGGAATTCAGATATTTCGGTGTACCATCCACTTCGCTCATGTCGCGGGCCGTCCATCCGATAATATTCCGGAAACGATCACGGATTGGGATCATAATACGGTCACGGTAGAAATCATAGTATCCCCCGTTTTTCTTCTTACGGATCAGTCCCATTTCTTCCATCAATTCCAATGACAATCCCTTGGATGCTGCCATATCTGATAACTGGGACCAGTCTGCCAGGGCATATCCGATCCCCATTTCTACCGGAAATGAATCACCCCAGCGCTGTCGGATCTTGGCACGTGCTGCGTCTGCTTCCGGACGGGACAGGTTCTGAAGGAATACTTCGGCTGCAAACTGATTGATGATCTGCATGGATTCGCGTTTCTTCTGACGACGTATTTCGTCGGCTGAAGGCTTCTCCTGTTCATCGTCGATATGTATTCCGTATTTGTCGGCCAGCCAGAAACAAGCTTCACGAAAATTCATGTGATTGTACTTCTGTACGAACTTGATGACGTTACCACCTTCTTTGCAGGCACCAAAGCAATACCATGTACCCCGTCCAGGTTCCACCATGAAAGAAGGAGTATCTTCTGTATGAAACGGACAACAAGCTTTATACCTGGCACCCGCACGCTTGAGCTCCACAAAACCGGATATCACGTCTATAATGTCCGCACGGTCGAGAATTTTTTCAATATCACTATTCGATATCATGTCTTTGAGTGTTTAGATACGACGAATATCGATGATTTGTCGTGTAAATAAAAACTGAGTACTACTTGGATAATGGGATATCATACTGGCGCAACCGAGAGTTGCTGTTTATGGCATAACAACGGCCGAAACCATCCCATCGCACTCTTCTGTGCCATGTAACATTCTGCCTTACCCTATTTACAAGTACCCGTTTCAGTACCGGTACCGCACCGATAATTTTGCGGATCTCCTGAGATTTGTCCGTATAAAAAACGTGTTCGAAGGTATAACCGGGATTACAGGTTTCCCATTCATGCATTTTATGTAGTTTGTTCATAGTCCATCTTCGATTTCTGTTGTTCTCCAATTCATTTCACTAGACATATAGTCCAAAATAAAAATCTGCTCATTCTGAGAATAAGACTTCAGGTGTTCATAGATAAAGGCAAGTTCTGCTTTGGCAATTTCCATTAATGCTTCACCATGAGGTGAGAGATATCCAATGCCAGCTATTTCAGCTTGTATTTCAGGATTACGTTTTTTGTCACTTAAATTGTCCATAATTATCAAAATCTATATCTATGCTCTCTCATAATTTAATCGCGTAATTCTATCATATTCCGTTTCATACATAACCATACGTTTTGTTATACCAGGAAGCGATTTCCCGAGTATTATCTAATCTGAGTTTAAACTTAATTTGCTGTATCAAGTTGTGTACGGTGTTGATGGAAATATATAGTAAATCGGCAATCTCCTGATTGCTGTATCCTTCAGCCAATAGCTCAGCTACCTCTAACTGTCTGCCTTTGATGACAGAACTGCGCTGTGGCAAACAAATAATGCCCTCGTACTGGCAATCTCCGCTACCTCTCAGTGGACAATGAACCTGTTCTATGTTCACGTTGCCATGCCGGTCTAAATCCCATTTGAGCGTATCCGATTCACCGCAGTTACAGCGTAGAAAACGACTCGCCATCAGAAAATGATAATATCGCTTATTCTGCTGAGAACGGATATAGCATTGCTCCAGGGCTTTGTATGCATCTGCATAACAATCATGCACGATAGTCAGTACTTCTTCGATAATATCCACAGTTTTTTCGGACAATGTATAAGACTGGTTATCCTTCCAATATCCAACCTTACCTGAAGGAGTATTATAAAATTCAATCTGTGTCTGCATGTTTATCCTCCTTGATGATTCTTTCAATGGCTTCGCGCTCCAGTTTAGACCAGCTTCCTTTACGCATCTTTGTCATAAAGGTGGGATAAGAGAACCCACATGTTTCAATAACCTTTTTAATGAACTCGGATTTCTGCTTAATCTCGAGTGATGAATAATAGTCAGATATAACCATATATATTACTTTTTAGAGGTTTATTTTTATTGCAATCGTATTTATTATTAATTTTATAGTGCAAATGTATAGAAATAAAACCATAAAGTATATTATAATATACCTATGAATCACTATTAGTATATTAATTTATACTTATTATAAATTAAGAATATATGTTCAAAGGACAGATTATAAGCGATTTAATAGACAGAAAAAGAGCCAAAAAAGTAGACGTTTACACGTATGCAGGTATAACAAAAGCAACTTTAGATAATATCATTAAAGGAATAAGTATACCCAATTGTACTACAATCGAAAAGATCGCAGACTTCTTTGACGTGTCAATAGACGAGTTCTTTGAACGAGAAAAGCCCCATTTGAATATCGGACATACAGTTAATGGAAACGGAAACAATGTGAGTGGTGATATTCAACTGCATGAATGCCAAAAAGAGATAGAGCATTTAAAGGAATTGCTTAACGAGAAAGAACGCTTGATTCAAGTTTTAATGAAACGATAATGTATAATGGACAAATAATTAAACAATTATTGGTAGAGAAAAATATCCAAAACAAGGAACTTTTAAGTTACCTTGGTACGGAAGCTAACTCTTCTCTCAGCCAAATTGTGAACGGGAATCCCACCGTAAAACGTCTGGAAAAAGTAGCCGACTTTTTCGGAGTATCGATGGATGTATTCTTTGAACGGGAGAAACCTTTTAAGGCTTATCCATCTACTCATGGAGATAATGAACAGCAATACAAAGAAAAAATTGCACTGTTGGAACGTCTACTTGAAGAAAAAGATAAAAGAATATTGCTCTTAGAGCAAATGAATCAGCTAATTAACTCCGGAGAGAATCGGACTAATTCGGGACAAACCAAATAAAATAATAACTTAATTCGAAAACGTAACAGCTTGAATATCAGAATAGGGAAAGAAGGACAAAGTTTCTGTAGAGTTCGAGCCTCTCTTCCCGTGCCGAGATAAAAAGCTGTAACTCAAAAAGTTACAGCTTTTGTTCGTTTATACAGAGCCATACCGCACACTACCGGAAGAACAATTACCTAATGTGATACATTTTCCCGAAACCAGAGGGTAATCGATTCCCGTAAAACAAGCAAGCATCCCCGACAACCTTTCACTTTCTGCCATATTCCTAAAATAACATTTCCATAAGAACACAATTCAAAATAAACTGGCTTTTCCTGATAAAATACAACTCCAAAGTTATAATCTCCTATCCCCCAACCTGTAAACAACGGAAAGCTCAATACAAGAACTCCAGCCTGCTCTATCATCGTAAAAGCGACCTTACAGACGGACAAGCAAAAGTTTTCCCAAGCAAGCCGAAATCTCATTTATTTTTTGTACAAAAAACAAAATCTTTTGTACAAATTTCAAAAAAATGTGCTGACGTTTTTCCCAATTCCTGCTGACGTTTACTTTAAATCATCGGGAGGTTATTCTTCACAAACTTCCGTCTTACTCCAATGCTCCCCAAACTGTAACTTGCCCATCCTGCATGGGAGCATAAGAAAAACGATTAGCCACTGTCATAAAAACAAGAAAGGCTATCCTGACTTACGCCAGAACAGCCTATCTCCTCTTAAATGATTATTTCGAATAATTACTTCAAACGGGCCAAAGTTTCTTTGATACGACGCATAGATTCCACAATGTTTTCGTCGGAAGTTGCATAACTCATACGAATACACTCAGGAGCACCAAACGAAGTACCACCAACACATGCTACATGACCAACTTCAAGCAAATACATTGCCAAGTCGTCTGCATTATTGATTACACGGTCACCATCCTTCTTGCCGAAGAAAGAGTCACACTTCGGGAACAGATAAAAAGCTCCCTGAGGAACATTTACCTCAAATCCCGGGATTTCCTTCGCCAGCTTCACAATCAGGTCACGACGACGTTCAAAAGCCTGACGCATTTCTTCTACCGGAGCCTGAGTACCGGTATAGGCAGCTTCAGCAGCTTTCTGAGAAACAGAACAAGGACCAGAAGTATATTGTCCCTGCAATTTGTTCACACCTTTTACAATCCATTCCGGACCAGCGATAAAACCAATACGCCAGCCTGTCATGGCATAGGCTTTCGAAACACCGTTTACAATGACTACACGGTCCTTAATTTCTGCAAACTGAGCAATGCTCTGGTGCTTTCCGATGTAATTGATATGTTCGTATATTTCGTCGGCAACAACAATAACACGTTCGTGCTTAGCCAATACTTCAGCCAAACCTTTCAATTCTTCCTGAGAATATACAGAACCTGTCGGGTTGGACGGAGAACAGAGAATCAACGCACGTGTTTTCGGAGTGATGGCAGCTTCAAGCTGTGCAGGAGTAATCTTGAAATCCTGTTCGATACCGGCACGTACGATAACCGGAGTACCTTCGGCCAGCTTCACCATTTCCGGATAACTTACCCAGTAAGGAGCAGGCACGATTACCTCATCACCTTTATTGATCAAAGCCAGAATCGTGTTGCAGACAGACTGCTTTGCACCGTTTGCACAGCTAATCTGAGCAGCAGTATATTCCAAACCGTTTTCGTTTTTCAGTTTAGCAACGATCGCATTGCGCAAAGCTGGATATCCGGCTACGGGAGAATAACGAGAATAATTTTCATCGATAGCTTTCTTGGCAGCTTCTTTAATGTGATCGGGAGTATTGAAATCGGGTTCTCCGACACTTAAATTAATAACATCAACACCTTGTGCCTTAAGTTCACTACTTTTTTGTGACATAGCCAATGTCGCCGAAGGTGACAAGCTATTTAAACGATCTGAAAGTTGATTCATTGCCTTTGTTTTATTTAGTTCAAAATTTTATGCAAAATAAATCGTTTTCTTTTAAATAGAAAAAGATTTTGCTTACTTTCTGTCACCCAACAGGCGCAATAAGTAAAGAAAAAGATTAATAAAGTCGAGATACAGCGTCATGGCGCCCATCAGCGCAATCTTCTGTGTCGACTCATTAACTTCTATATCATCAGCAGTAAGCAACTGCTTGATTTTCCGTGAATCGTAAGCTGTCAGTCCTACAAACAGCAAGACTCCGATGCAAGAGATAACCAAGTCCATCATTGAGTTATGCAGGAACATATTTACCAGCGAAGCAATGATAATTCCGATTAGCCCCATGATACACAGATTACCGATACGAGTAAGGTCTTTCTTCGTCACATATCCATAAAGCGCCATGACAGCAAAAGTTCCTGCCGTGACAAAAAAGGTAGTAGCGATAGAACTCATGGTGTAAATCAGGAAAATAAATGCCAGCGTTACACCATTCAGAATAGAATATGCGATGAACAGAACGGTAGCCGTGCTGAAAGATATTCTATTGATACGGGCAGATAAATACCATACCAGTCCCAATTCGGCAATAATCAGTACCCAAAATGCCATCGAGTTCTGCATAATCATCGACAACAGAGTATACGATTTTGCGACATACATAGAAACGAAGCCTGTAATGACCAAAGCCAGTGTCATCCATGTATACACGCTACGCATCAAAGCTGCCTGTACAGCCTTGGAAGCATAAGTCTTAACTAAATTATTTGTTTCCATAGTTTTAATATTTATTTGTTAAAATGCAACGTATGTCCCATACGATCTTTTTTCGTATGCAGATAACGTTCGTTATATTTATTCGGGGTTATTTCAATAGGTACATTTTCCACAATCTCCAGTCCGTAAGCTTCCAGTCCCACACGCTTCACCGGGTTATTGGTGAGCAGGCGCATTTTATGAATGCCGATCTCACGTAAAATCTGAGCACCGACACCATAGTCACGTTCATCCGCCTGATGTCCCAGACAGATATTAGCGTCAACCGTATCCATACCTTCTTCCTGCAGCTTATATGCTTTCATCTTTTCCATCAGACCGATGCCTCGTCCTTCCTGAATCAGATAGATAATGGCCCCTTTACCCTCTTTGTCTATCATCTGCATCGCCTTATGAAGCTGGTCACCGCAGTCGCAGCGCAAAGAACCGAAGATATCTCCTGTAGCACACGATGAATGTACGCGTACCAGTACCGGTTCATCCGGTCCAAATTCACCCTTAATCAAGGCAACATGTTCCAGTCCGTTACTTTTCTGACGGAACGGTATCAGACGGAAATGTCCGAATTCGGTCGGCATGTCCACTTCTACTCCTTTTTCTACAAGCGATTCCTGCTTCAAACGATAAGCAATCAAATCTGCAATTGAAATCAGTTTCAATCCATATTCATCGGCCATTTTACGAAGTTCCGGAAGGCGGGCCATTGTCCCATCTTCGTTCATGACTTCCATCAGTGCACCGGCAGGATACAGTCCAGCCAATTTTGCCATATCAATACAAGCTTCTGTATGTCCGGCACGACGCAATACACCTTTATCCTGTGCATAAAGCGGATTAATATGTCCAGGACGTCCGAAAGTTCCGGGTGTGGAAGCGGGATCGGCAAGTGCACGAATCGTAGCGGCACGGTCGGCAGCAGAAACTCCTGTACTACAACCTTCCAGCTTATCAACAGTAACGGTAAACGGGGTTCCCAGCATAGATGTATTGTTTGTAACCTGATGTGGCAGGTCGAGTTCTTCACAACGCGACAAAGTAACAGGAGCACAAAGCACTCCTCTTGCATGTTTCAACATGAAATTGACTTTTTCGGGAGTAATCAGCTCGGCAGCGATAATTAAATCGCCTTCGTTTTCACGATCTTCATCGTCGACAACGATAACGAATTCACCTCTGCGAAAATCTTCGATTGCTTCTTCAATGGTATTCAATTTGATCTTGTCCATAGTGCTATTATTGTAAATATAATTGTTGATTTCTTATTTGTTCTATTATACTTTGATTGTTCTTTATAATTGTTCTCAAGTCTTTATCCAGACGAATCCGGTATCGCCAGATATTCAGATAAAGCAATAATCCGGCAGGTATTACGATACCAAACAGCAGGTTCAGCCAGCGATTGTCGAACAAGCTCTTATGTGCTTTAACCGACAGGAAAGGATAATTGTTCAACAAGTTCAGCAAAACGGCATCTTTCGTATTCGACAGTTCCTCGATGACCGTTTCCATCTTTTTATTAATCTCGGCAATTGCATCATCATGCTTGTTGTTGGTAAATATCTGAATGTAATTAGGCATTCCTTTCAGACGATGATTTTCCAGATATACCGTACAGTCACGACTGATTTCTTCCAGTATATCCATATCTTTCTGATATTCGGGAGTATGAATGATAACTTCTTTCTTAAACAAATGTCTGGATTGACGTATGCCAAACAGCTTACGGAAGAAAGCAGCATATACATCTATGTTAAAGACTACTGAATCTTTATTCGATTTATACGTAAAGAAAGCTCCCAAAGGTGCCAGCACAATAGTACTCATCCATGTTCCCAGGACAATATTCATTTCACCACTCTTGGCAACACGCGTGGCTCCCGAGTCTATAATATAGTAAATTACAAAAATCAATACGGAAATTACGACCGGCATACCCAATCCACCCTTCCGGATAATAGCTCCCAAAGGCGCACCGATAAAGAAAAATATAATACATGCCAGTGACAAGGTAATCTTTTTATGCCAGTCGGAACGGTGTGAACGAATATTGTTATCGGTATCTTTGGTAAGAAAACTCTTCATATCCCAGTCGGAAGCCAACGAACTGATACGGTTACCGGTAGTAGTCAACACCTTCAGCTTTTCCTGAGAAGTCATGGAGTTATAAATGCTGTCTGTATTAATAAAAGCAACTCTTTCTTCTTTCATCTTGGTAGAATCGGCTGGTGTCAAGACAGGACTCCGGTAAGTAGTAGACATAATATCAGTATACATCGAACGACCTACACTATCAGCATGCACTGTTAACGAATCGATTGCAACCGATATTTCATGCATATTTTTAATATCGGAGCGACGGTCCAGAAAACTTCCGTCTACCATATTAAACTCAGAGCTGAACTTTATCAGTGTATGCTTTTCTTTAAATGTTTCTCGACGATACGGAACATTACGTGAAATGACAGACTGAGATTTCAAGTTCTCAAACTGCTCTCCATTATATAAATGCAAAAACAGATGCTGCTTGTCTGCTGTCAGCTCCAACTTACCTTCTGCCGCCCAAATGATATGAGCATTCTCAAATCCATCCGAAAAATTATAGATAAGTATATCTTTCAGCATACCAGTTTTACGGTCCTTCTGCTTCACATAAATATTATATCCATCGATATCACTATAAAATACACCTTCAGGTATGTCCACCTCTGGAGATTTCTGTTTCATGGATACCAGCAAAGTCCACAATTGTTTCTGTGCCCGGGGGCCAATGACATTCTGAAAGAAAAAAGACATACCTCCCAAAAAGACACAAAATAAAACTACCGGACGCATAATGCGCAACAATGGAATGCCTGCCGCTTTCATAGAAAGCAACTCATAACGCTCTCCAAAGTTACCGAAAGTCATCAGAGCTGCCAGCAGAATTGCAAGAGGAAGAGATAAGGGAATCAAAGTCAGACCTGAGTAAAAGAAAAACTGGGCCAGTACATTTATCTCCAACCCCTTCCCTACCAGTTCATCTACATATCTCCATAAGAACTGCATCATGAAGATAAACAAACAGATGAAAAAAGTTCCTGCAAAGAGCAATAAAAAGCTCTTTAGTACAAATATATCAAGTTTTTTTATGCGTAGCATTCCTTATATTATCATTATAGCGCACAAAAGTAGCATAAAAAATGGAGAGGAGGATGATGTTTTATATTATTTTTGGAATTATACCCCACATATTCTTCTCAGAATTTCTATTTGAGAATCCCACAAGTTTTTAGTATCTTCTTCTTCCTCAGGAATTGCAAAATCGGTAACTTCCAATGAATGGTCCTTCGTTAGTTCATTATAATGTATTTTTAACTCGAAATAAGTTTTAGGTTCTTCGTCTACCCAATGAAAACGAATAAAAGATTCTGTACGCAAATTGAGGATTTCAGCATTACGCATCTCAGTTTTTCCCCACTTGAATGTATAAGTCTTATTTACTTTTGAAACATTATCAGCAAACCATCTCTGTAAACCAGAAGGAGTACTAATGGCTCCCCAAAGAATACTTCCAGAAGCCGGATTTAAAGGATATTCGATACGTATTTTCTTTTTCATAGATTTCATACTTCTTGTATAGTTAGATATAAGATAACATCGGCAAAATAAATTATTTTTTTGTATTCTACATAATGAATCGTATTTTTTTACTATTCAACACATAAATATCTTCAGAGGAAAAATAAAAGCGACATAAATTGAAAAAAAATGCCGTTACGTATTGCACAATTAAAAAACTTAACTTACCTTTGCACCCGCAAACGAAAAACAAATGGCGGGATAGCTCAGCTGGTTAGAGCGCATGATTCATAATCATGAGGTCCCCGGTTCAATCCCGGGTCCCGCTACAAAGCTTAAAAGCTTAGATATAAGGCATTTGGGAGGCTTCCACTCCTGGGTGTCTTTTTTGTTTATATACAAGCTGTATATAACAAAAGGGATAACCGCCCTATGGCAATCATCCCTTTCTTCACAAATCAGAAAGATTATTCAGAGGTTGTTTTCGGGTAGGTACTATTTATTAGAATTTCTTTCAGGCAATAGAACGTAAGAAAACTTAAAAGAAATCTGAACAACTATTTAAAATCAAAAAGTTTAAAACAACATTCTTTCCTAATCTCCCTATTTGATATCATCATAAGCTGCAATAGCTTTTTCAAAACGTCCATTCACATCCTCCAATGAATATAAACCATCTGCATTCCGATTCAAGCCTTTCAGTCGCAACTGATAAACCATAGGAGGATTATTCAAATCAAGCAGTTCTACATTTCTCAACTGTCCGGTCGTCTGATATACTATATTTACGGCAATATATTCATTACCCGATTTATCTATCCACTTCTCGAAAACCAGCTTACTTCCAATAGGAGTCTTCTTTTCGATAGACAATGGCAATTCATAATCCTCAACTTCCAACGCAGCATTTACGCTTGCTATATTCGAATCGTGTCCACATAAGAAAGTAAACTTACGCGCATCGGAATTAAGTTCATCATTCATATATACCAGCAACGGGTGAGCCACATTATATGCAACAACAGGTGCTGTAAACAAGACATCCCCATATACATCCTTTATACGGGCAATTTTTTCCCAATCCGAAGAAGATATATCATGACCAAATGCAGCTTTCTGCGTATCTGCTTCCTCATAATACTGTAAGATGAAAGCATCGGAAGCCGAGTTTGCGAGCTTTAAAGAACCCTTCATAGCCGGCTCTTCTCCCTTCTTCAGGATAATTTGTGTATCATAATCGTCGAAAGCACAAGTTTCTCCAGACTTACAAGCAGGAGCATCTTTCAAGTCGAGTACATCTGCTATGATACGGTACGAATCTTCCAGCTTTTCATTAATTCCCCGTATCCCCTTCTCGCCTCCCATAGCAGCGATCTGTTTCATGGCATCTTCACAAAAAGCTTCACTAACCTTCGTCAGACGAGGGAAAAAGACCGGATCCATCTTACTGGGAGCATACCGATGATGAACAGTGACATCAGCTACCGGCATAAAACCCGATGAAAAATACTGAGCAGTCGCTATGGTACGTTGCATGCTATTAGCGTAAAAATTCACTTCATCGGCATTGGGTACGTAATTTTCGGTAAACAGTCCTTCACTGACCAGCCATTTACGAAAGAATTGTCCCATCATGGTTTCCAGTACCCCGCCACGCAATGTCAGTTCACTGGAAGCGGCACTCCAGTTTGTCCAGCGATGAGGAGTCAGTTTACCCAAAGCACTTCCATTATCCGACAAAGGAGAACGAATATTATGCCGGCTCAACACAACAACTTCCTTCAACGTATACTTATCTTTAAACTCCGATGAGCGTCTGTTCTGCGCCCACACAAACGACGGGCACACAAACATGAATACCAGTAATGATAAATTCGTTATACTTCTCATACCAATTATATTTTAAAGTTCATCTGTTTTCAATCAGTTCAAAACACACTTCCTTGCCCGTCAGAACTTGATTTGCAAACGCGTTTCAATAAGTCCCAATTTGGTATTCGGCGTATTGATACGGTCTGTTGTAGTTGTGTATGAACCACGAACACGCCAAATCATATACTTATTGATATAATAGTTGAACGTAGCCGACCAGTCATTCAATCTGCCGCCCAATATTTCAGCTTTATGGTCAGACATATCCGTATAGTTATACGAAAGAACAACCTCCATAGCCCCCGGATCAGGAGTAGCAATACCCCCATCCAAATCGGAATACTTATAATTTTTACCTTTAACCAACGCACGAATTGTACCATACGCACCACTCGCCTTGTAATCAGACTTATCCTTTCGATTCACATTTACATAAAAATACTGTGTTTCCAAGCCGATACGTCCTACAGCAGCCGTCAGTTCAGGAGTAAACTTATACAACATCTTTGCATCATCGATAACGGCTTCTTGAGCCACTACTTTTGCAATTCGTGTAGGGAAAGTAGTCGACAAGGTATATGCATGATGGCTTAATTCTTTATCCGAATCATAGCGAGGAGTTTCAAATGCCCCCGAAAGTCCCACATGGAAAATCTTTCCCGGTTGGCAGAACGGCTTATAAACCAGTCGAGTCATCATGCCCACTCCCTGATTTCCCAGCTTGTCGGAAGTCATCTTCATGGCTTCCGATTCTGTAAAGAAACTTAATGTACCCAGAAATTTACTTCTTGTATGCTGATACATCAGCCCAATCATACGAGGATTATTAAAAGCCTGGTTACTTGCCGGTTCCTCCATTGAAATTTTAAAAGAAGAGCTCGTAGCACTCTGCAAGCCAAACTGATGAATAAAATATCCGGCACGCAAGAAATCGCCAGCATCCTTGTCAAAGTTATACTGAATGAACACATCCTTCATGTTAACCTTTCCATACGCATATCCCATATCCACCTTAGCTTTCCAGGCCCCATACGAAGCACTGAATCCCACTCGCATGTCGGGAATAGCAAATCCATCATTAAATTTATCATCCTGTTCATTTGCTTTAAACAGGCCTCCATCCAGCAATATACGTCCAGAAGGTTTTATTTCCAGTTTTTCTTCCTGTGCTTTCGCACCACAAATCATAGTTAAGCCTAAAGTTAATAAAAGTAATCGTTTCATAGTACCGAGTTATAGTTAATCTATTAGTTTTACAGGTTGGATTTTACAAGGTAAAATAAGTCTAGTTTAGTTTTGTGATAATCAAGATTCAAGGATTCAAAGGTTGGGAATATCAGTTCCGGAAGTCACTTTTAACTACCTGTCCCTTACTTACAAGTTCAGCAAATTCCTTCTTTGCCTTTTCAAGTTGCTTCATAAAATTCTCATTAGCATGCAGACGAGCCACAACAGCACTGGCCACCAATCGCGCAGCATCCACATCGCTCTGGAAATGATAGCCGCAAATCACACGACTTTGTCCCATTTCATATCCGCGCTTCAATATCTCATTTTGCCTGTCCACATTAATTTCTGCAAGCACCAGCGCCGTAGCCCATCCGATAGCCGTATGGCCAGAAGGATACGAACCATTTGTAAACAATTCCTGCTGTTGCTCCGGATTACATGTCATTTCATTGTAAAAAGCAAACGGACGTACACGCATGTAATGTTCTTTCGCCTCACGAGTAGCCAGATCGCCGGCATCTTCACGCATACCCAATACCAGCTTATAAATCTCCGGGGTAGTAGTTGCTGATATACGTACGCCAAAAGCCTCTGAAAAAGCATTCGGTACTCCATCACCATTTACACGAGCATCCTCTGCTGCCTGATCTCCACGAGGAGTATTTCTCTGCAACTTGCCCCACTTATACTGAGCCTCATCGTTCATAAACAAAACAGAACCCGGCTGCGGCGGTGCAGGAAGAAGGTTCAAACTGCTGGCCACTTCATCTGCACGCAGGAAATAAAGATCCGGATTGGTTCTTACATCTTTGATTTTCTCCTGAGAAAAAGCTGCGACCGCTACTAAAGATAAACAAGCAACAAAAAGACTTCTTTTAATCATAATTCTTTAAAGTTTTAAAAAGGTTATAGATTTTTTGGTTTCGATGCTGCAAATGTATGCCAACGGGGCCAGACAAAAAGTTGCAAAAGATTATTTCACAGAAAACCGCAATGCAACTTTATGCAAACAACTATAAATAAAGCACTTATCACATTCAAGAAATTCAACAAGAAAGACACATTTTTTTATTGCAAAGAATTACAACAGCCCACACACCATTCAAGAACAAAAAAAGAGTTGTACCTCACCCTCACAAGAGAGCCCGATACAACTCTTTAACAAAGGCCGGCCACAAGTTCAACCCACTTATAGCACAGCCAACAGCTACAACTTCAACTATTCTATCAGACGCAAGATATAAAAAGCCATACTGGTAGGATTAGCCTTAACATAATCCCTCAAGAACTCATGATTCGTTTTCAATTTACCATTTACCAGCCGGCTGATAACAGGATTCAAATTTCCATAAACACACAACATGCCGGGAATATACAGACGTTTGACCTTTGGACAAGCAACAAGCAAAGCCAGTACCCTGGCAGGCTGATTGCCGAAATTCGAGAAATCGAGTACATCATTCAAAATCCCTTTATCCGTTTTCACCATGTTTTCATAGAAAGCCGTAATCAGTTTTTCTATATGTACCGTTACCTGCCGAGTACATTCCGCAATCTCCATATTCAGTCCAGTACCAAATTTTTTAGTAATTCGTTCTTCATTTTCCCTTTCTACCCTGTTGCGGATGGATGCATACTCCTTTATCAACGAAGCAATCTTTTCCTTAACGAGCAACTGTGTCACGTGACAATCCACCGGATACAGCATCTTCAACAATTTAATGCGATCCAGTTTCCGCATCTCCCCTTTTATGTGTTCCAGCTCCGCCAGCAAGGCATCAGTCACTCCATCCGGCTCCAGACAGCGAAGTTCTTCCTGCTTTGAAAGGATATACTCACCTACAACCTCCAGCGCATTATCCGTAAAAATATGATGATAGCACTCATCAAGGCATGCTATATCAGACTCCAAAGCAGCCAAATCCTTTATCCTGACATTATCTGTCAGCGTATGAATCTCACGAAACAGACATCCGTTTACTTTATCTATGCACACTGTTTCCTCCATGTCGCGCCAATAAACAGCCATCCGCTCCTTCAGTCCTGCAATTGTCCGAATCCATTTTTCATTTTTCTCAACCTGCTTCACTATGCTTTCCAGATTATCTGTAGCAAGTGCCATACGAGATTCCTCCAGCAGTGCCGCCCTTTCAAAAGCATCGTACTCACCGATTGTCTGCATCTGCCTTTCCAAATATTTCGAAAGCCCCAGCGCAATATCACGATTCTTTTTCATAATCTGCTCCGACAATGCTCTGATCTGCCCCGATGCATCAGGAGTATTGACATCTATTTCACTGAACAAGACCTTCAACCGGTCAACCTCCTTGCTGTCACTTTCACCAGTAAAGCACGCCATGGCAGACAGGCTATCCAGCCGTACCCCTATATCATCGAGGTGAGTCTTTACAGCATTCCTTTTGCTACGCTTCCGCCTGAAATATTCCATTACTACAATCAGCAAGACAAGTAAAACAAAAGAAACGACAAGCAACCATATCTTAAGACTCGGAACCGACGACTCCATGTCTATCCACCGGGTTGAAGTGCCGGAAAATACACTCAACTTCATTACTCCGATGTTGGAACCCAGATACAAAGTATCATTGACCACGAAAGAAGCCCTCGGGTTAAACCGTATGTCATGAAAATATCTGCCGTCTTCCTTTATTCCTTCTTTCCCGACAATAAATTTAACCAGTCCCGATTCAGGCAACGCATACAGCAAAGAATCATTTACTTTCAGCAACTTGTTATAACCTTTAAGTGGAACAGAATCATTATATTCCCTGCAAACCAAATGATGGTTCGTCAAAATCATCAGCAGGGGCTTATGTCCTCCCGTTACCGAAATATCACGAATAAACGTATTCTGTTCCGTCTCCTTAATAAGCTGATATGCATTACCTTTTCCATAATACACCCCATCATTGAGTGTAGATATGTACAAATCGTCGGAATGAGGAGATAGATAAAAAGAAGTAATATACTTATTGTGCAAAGCATCCACCAGCACAGCTTTCCCATCGGCCCCTATCCGTACCAAATCGTCCTGAATCCCCAGATAAATACAACTTCTTCCTTTCTCCTTTTTCAGGCAAAAAGCCGTAATTTTCGTAGGCGACTGATACAATACCTGTGAAGAAGCAAACAATGCATTGCTGATGTATTTCCGCTTTACCGTCATACGCTTCAGCACCTGCTTGTTGCTGATGTAATACAAATACCGCCCATCTGCCATCATCCCCGATACAGCCTCATCAGCCGGAATATCCGATATTTTAAATGCCACACTATCGCCTGTACGCAGACAGTACAATTCATTTTTCGAATTTACGTAATACATATTATCACCCTCAGTACACGATGCTACTATTTCCCCGTTCGCATTAAAGATACCGAGGTGAAGCGGAATATTCCACAAAGCGTTTTCCGTAATCAGCACCGTAAAACCGTTTACCTTATCGGTAGCAACAACATTGTTGCAGAACTGCGGAACCTTACGCCTTAATGGAACCGACAGGAAAGACTTCAGGTCATCGCTGAGAAACAGATGGCTATCAGCGAAAAAATAATGAATGTTGCCTAACTTATAGTAAATACGGGGAGAAAAATTCAGCCCGACTTCGTACAGCACACTGCCTGCCACATCTTCTACAAGCAACTTTTTCTTAGCCAGTACATATACTTTATTATCATATACCGAAACATTGTAAACCGGCTCTCCGGCGTTCATCAATGCAACTTTCCCATCTATCAGATTTATTTTGAGCAGCCCTTCCTGCGTAGCACACAACAAGTACTCCGGTCCATACCTCCGGATATTATTCACAATAAACGGCCTGCCAGAACGTGCTGTTTCACTATCGTCCGACGGATAAACCAGCTTCAGTTCTCCCTTTCCCGAACGAGGCATGACGTAAAGTCCCTGACTCGTTGCCACATAAAGCGATGCTCCAGCAAGAAGCATATCGTATACCGAATAGTTACAGCCCTTATTGGGAATAGCATACTTATCCATCAAGCAAGTTTCATCCTGACCCAGTTTCCATTTCTGAAGTCCCGAATTACGAATACCCACCCAACATATCCTCCCGTCCGGCAGTATTGAATCTGTTGCGACCTTATAAATGCGATCTGCCCCAATGTTATAACTCTGAAATTTACGCTGCTTCATGTACCATATATCCCCAGCTTCACTTCCTATCCAGAAAGCAGAATCTCCGTCGACGGAAATAGAAGAAAGACGTTCGTTGAAATACAATTCCGTTTCACCCAGACTTCCGGTCCGTTCTTGCTCACTACAACCGGAAAAAACGGATATCACACAAAGGAAAGCAATATAAAAGAAGCTGTTTTTCATCTTATTATCGTTTGATATGCCTGCAAACAAAAAGGTTAGCAACAATACAGATTCGGCCGCAACCAGCCACAAGAGCCAGTCCGGAATCAGGTTCTACCAGCTATTCCTGCCCCATATCCTACGAACAGAAGCCAGTTCTACCAATTGTTTTTATCTGTCTTTATCCGAAACAACAAAAAAGAAGAACGAAATGTTCCAAGAATTCCAATAAATTATCGGTCGGAAAAACACAAAATCTCCCCATCCCCCCAAAAAATCTTCAGGAAACGACGAACAAAATACCAAGAGATTTTGATTTTTTTTGTACAAACTATCTGCGTTTTTGTACAAAACATTTTGTTTTTTGTACAAAAACGCAGAAAAGAAGGAAACGATTTTCCAACCCTGTGCAGAACTTTTCCGAACAGCCCCAGCACAAGTTTTTCTATTTTCGGCAAAAGCCCTGCCGGACACTTATTCATCCACTGATTCAGGAAGCAAGTCTGCCTGAATATTATTCATGCTTCCCCATAAACTATAACGGGCTTCGGGATTCATACGCTCCAGCAAACGCAATACTTCCTTCATGTCCGAACGATGAGAATCCTTTTCATACGGACAGTTCTTTATCTGCTTGCGATAACCTCTGACCTGCGCCATCTCTATCAGATCGGCTTCGTGCACCAGACACATCGGGCGGATTATGGTCATATCAAACTTCCGCATCACCAGACGTGGAGGCATGGTACTGAATGCTCCCTGAAACGTCATATTCATCAGCAGTGTTTCCAGAATATCATCCATGTGATGCCCCAAAGCTATCTTGTTACACCCCTGCTCCTTTGCTACCGTAAAGAGCGCCTTCCGACGGTTCCACGAACAGAGGAAGCACGGCGACTTACGGGTATCTGTCGACGGATCGAAAGATGTTTCATAGCGCACAAAGGGAACCCCCAGCTCTTCTGCGTACGCACGCAAGTAATCCATATCCGACTCGTAAGCAATATTCGTCATGACAACATGTGCAGCAACAACCGAAAAACGAGGCTTGTATATACGCGAACGGCGCGCAAGCAGCTCCAGCAAAGCCAGCGAGTCTTTCCCTCCCGACAGGCCTACCAGTATCTTGTCGCCATCCTCTATCAGTCCATACTGCACAACACCTTTATTAAAACGTTTCTCGATGCGTCGCATCAGCTTATCTTCTTCTGTCAATTTTCCCATACACTTATGTAAACCTAAAAACGGGGATAAAATTACACGAAAAGAACGATTCCCGAAAGATTTTGAAAAATAGAATACCGAAATAGACAAAATTTCGAAGAAACTTCGTATTTTTGAAAATGACATTTTGAAAACAACACGAAAAATATCATGAACAAGAAATATACACTAGCACTTATCGGTTTATGCTGCATGGGAAGCGCTTCTGCACAATCGCTTACCCAAGCCAAACAATGGTTCGAAGAAGGAAAATTCGCCGAAGCAAAACCCGTATTCCAGAAGCTCGTAAAGCAAGCCCCGTCGAACGCCAATTATAATTTCTGGTACGGAGCATGCTGCTACGAAACCGGCGACCTGAAAGAAGCCCAGCCTTATCTGGAAAAAAGTGCTGCCAGAAAAGTAATAAACGCTTACTTATACCTGGGAAAATTATATTATTCCATGTACCGTTTCGATGAAGCTACAGAAAACATCGAAGAGCATATAGAATGGCTGGAAAAGAAAAAACGCGACACTTCCGAAGCCGAAAAGGAACTCGACCGCTGCCTTCAGGGTGCACGCATGCTGCGTGGTACAGAAAACGTAGCAGTAATAGACAGTTTCGTGGTAGATAAAAACGACTTCTTGTCCGCCTATAAGCTGAGCAAAGAATCGGGAACGATTTCCATGAGCGAAGACGGATCGGGAACTTCCTTCATCAACGAACTGGGAGATAAAATGATTTTTACCCAAGCATCCGGCGATGGAGAAACTCATTTGTATTCACGCATCAAACTGATAGACAAATGGGAAGATGCTAAGCTTCTGGAAGGGCTGAACGAAAGCGGGCACAACCAGAACTATCCTTTCATGGCTTCCGACGGTATTACACTTTACTTTGGAGCACAAGGAAGTGAAAGCATGGGCGGATATGATATTTTTGTTACCCGATACGACTCTGACGACAACACCTATCTCCGCCCGGACAATATCGGCATGCCGTTCAATTCTCCATACAATGACTATATGTACGCCTTGGACGACCTGAACGACTTGGGATGGTTTGCCTCCGACCGTTATCAGCCGGAAGGAAAAGTTTGCATTTATGTATTCGTCCCCAACGAAAGCAAACAGGTATACGACTACGAAAATACAGACCCACAAGCCATTATTGACGCAGCCTGTCTGAAGGAAATAAAGAAGACGTGGAGTGATGTCGACAAAGTCCGTATTGCCAGACAGCATTTGGCACAAGTAATGTACGGCAACAATACGGAAAAGAAAAAAGGAGATTTCCAGTTTATAGTAGATGATAATGCTGTTTACCATACATTGTCCGACTTCCGTTCCAAAGAAGCACGCCAGTTGTATGCTTCTCTTATGCAAAAAGAGAAGGACCTTGCATCGATGGAAGAATCGTTAGAGAATCTGCGCAAAGCATATCAGCAAAGTAACAAGGCGGGAAAAGAGAAACTTGCTCCCGGTATACTTGATAAAGAAAAACGGACCAACGAACTGCATCGTGAACTGGAAGAGCTGACTCTCTCCGTACGCAATACCGAGCTGAAGGCATTGAAACAGTAAAATTAGTACAACCTAACCCTAACTAACAACATGGAAATACTGATTATCATAGCACTTATAGTAGCAGGTCTGCTGCTCTTTGCAGTAGAAGTGTTCCTTGTTCCGGGCATTACCCTTGCAGGTATTGCCTCAGGAATCAGCCTGCTCTATGCCATTTACTACGCATTCCACAATGTGGATACGCAGACAGGATTCATTACACTGGCTATTGTAGTTGCCGGAATAATTGGTGTTACCATCTGGTTCATGCGCTCCAAAACCGTAGACCGTTTGTCCCTCAAAAAGACACTCGACTACAAGCCTGAGCCCCTGAAAGGAACAAACATTCAGGTAGGCAACACAGGTACGTCACTGACCCGCCTTACCCTGATAGGAAACGCAGAAATAAACGGACACATTGTCGAAGTACAGTCTGCCGACGGATTTATCGAAGAACGTACTCCCGTACGTGTGGTCCGCATAGACAACAGCACAGTGTACGTAGTACGCTGCAACCAGCAGTAATCTTTAACCTTAAATACCATTTGAATTATGATTGATTCCTATTATCTCCCGTTCATCCTGGCCATTGGAGGCGTCATTTTATTGGCAGTCTTCTTCCATTACGTGCCCTTCTTTCTCTGGCTTTCTGCCAAGGTTTCGGGTGTACGTATCTCGCTCGTCCAGCTTTTTCTGATGCGAATCCGCAACGTTCCGCCCTATGTGATCGTACCGGCTATGATAGAAGCCCACAAGGCAGGACTGAGTACCATTACCCGCGATGAACTGGAAGCCCACTATATGGCAGGCGGACATGTAGAAAAGGTGGTGCACGCACTGGTGTCGGCTTCGAAAGCCAATATCGATCTTTCGTTTCAAATGGCAACAGGAATAGATCTTGCAGGACGTGACGTGTTCGAAGCCGTACAGATGTCCGTCAATCCGAAAGTCATCGATACGCCCCCCGTAACAGCCGTAGCCAAAGACGGTATCCAGCTCATTGCCAAGGCACGTGTGACCGTACGTGCCAACATCCGCCAACTGGTAGGTGGAGCCGGCGAAGATACCGTTCTGGCACGTGTAGGCGAAGGTATCGTTTCGTCCATCGGCTCGTCTGAAAACCACAAGTCGGTACTCGAAAACCCCGACTCCATATCCAAGCTGGTACTGCGCAAGGGACTGGATGCAGGTACAGCTTTCGAAATTCTGTCCATCGATATTGCCGATATCGACATAGGCCGTAATATCGGAGCTTCCCTGCAAATAGACCAGGCAAACGCAGACAAAAACATCGCTCAGGCAAAAGCAGAGGAACGCCGCGCCATGGCAGTAGCTCTGGAACAGGAAATGAAAGCAAAAGCTGAAGAAGCCCGCGCCAATGTTATACAAGCTGAAGCAGAAGTCCCGAAGGCAATGGCCGAGGCTTTCCGCAACGGCAATCTGGGTATCATGGATTATTACCGGATGAAAAACATCCAGGCTGATACCGATATGCGAAGCAGCATTGCCCGTCCTGATGCGAATCCAGCTGGACACGAGCCTATCGGCAAATAAAGCCTCGGCAGCCCCATCAAGAAATTCAACAGACTAAATAAAAAAAATAACTCTTATGAAAAAGTATTTTCCACCCTCAGAATTAATTATAAACGAAGATGGCTCTGTATTTCACCTCCATGTGAAACCGGAACATCTGGCAGACAAGGTGATTCTCGTAGGCGATCCCGGACGAGTGGCGCTTGTCGCATCTCACTTCGAGAGCAGAGAATGTGAAGTAGAAAGCCGTGAATTTCATACCGTAACCGGTGTATATAAGGGAAAACGAATTACAGTTACCTCTACCGGAATTGGTTGTGACAATATAGACATTGTGATGAACGAACTCGATGCGCTGGCAAACATCGATTTTCAGACACGTGAAGAGAAAGATACTTTCCGCCAACTGGAACTGGTACGAATCGGAACTTGCGGTGGCTTACAGCCTTATACGCCTGTAGGAACCTTCATCTGTTCTGAAGTATCGGTAGGATTCGACGGACTCTTGAACTTTTATGCAGGCAGAAATGCAGTATGCGACTTACCGATGGAACGTGCTCTTCTGAATCATCTGGGATGGAGCGGTAATATGTGCGCACCGGCACCTTACGTCATCCATGCCAACAAAGAACTGGTAGAACGTATTGCCGGAACAGACATGATACGAGGTGTCACAGTGGCCTGCGGCGGATTCTTTGGTCCTCAGGGCAGACAGCTCCGTATTCCACTTGCCGACCCTCATCAGAATGAAAAGATAGAAAGCTTCGAATATCAGGGACATCGCATCACGAACTTCGAAATGGAAAGTTCGGCACTGGCAGGTCTGGCACGTCTGCAAGGACACAAGGCTACTACAGTCTGCATGGTGATAGCCAACCGCGTAGCCCAAGAAGCCAATACGGGCTACAAGAACCAGATAGACGACCTGATAAAAATCGTGCTGGAGCGTATCTGATCGTTATCAGCATATAGCAAATACCTGAAACCGTTTCCATCTTCTTGCAGGAAGAACGGCTTCAGGTATCGTCAATTAATCGTTTCGGGAGATTCAAATCAAGAGTCCGATGATATACTGTCAGGCAATCGTTCAGAAATAACTTCAGCTATCGCCTGATTTATTCGAATGCGGTACAACGACCATCCCCATAAATAAAGAAATAACACAGAAGAAAACTTTCTTGCTCTAACCAGAAGAATCTGTAAAAGACGTTACTTCTGAAAACAAAATCTATCATTAAAAAAGAGGGATAGCCGTAAAATATCAGACTCTAATGCTTATACAAGGACAGCTTGTCTACCCCCGCAACATTCAAACGAACATTATCATTTTTATGGAAGCAAGTTTCAAACAAGACAATAAACTAAACAAAGCAGAACGTTATCAAACATTTCTTACACAATTCGCTCCACTCATAGAAGGAGAAAAGAACGAAATCAGTGTACTGGCCAATACCTGTGCCGCTTTGAAAGAAGCATTTGACTTTTTCTGGGTGGGCTTTTATCTGGTACACAGCGGCGAACTTCATCTGGGACCGTTTCAGGGAAGTGTAGCCTGCTATCGTATCAAAAAAGGACGTGGGGTATGCGGTACCGCTTGGTCGGAAGTACAGACGCAGGTCGTACCCGACGTAGACCAGTTTCCGGGACATATAGCATGCAGTTCCCTCTCCCGTTCGGAAATCGTTGTTCCGATAATCGTCAACGGAGAAGTGAAAGGTGTGCTCGACATCGACAGCGACCAGCTGAATACATTTGATGAAACCGACCGAATTTATCTCGAAAAAGTAGTCGGCCTCCTCATCCGGGAGCTTTACTCCCCACAATAATATTGTCCAAACTTTTCCGGAAATAAGCCGAAAAAGCCGTATCTTTGTGCGATTTAAAAAGCAAGAAAATATCGTGAATATACAACAAACAGAAGATACTATTTGTGCCATTGCTACCGCTCAAGGCGGAGCCATCGGCACGATCCGTGTTTCGGGAACTCAGGCTATTGCCATCACCGACCGAATTTTTACTCCTGCCTCGGGCAAGCCATTGGCAGAACGTAAGCCGTATACACTGACATTCGGACACATTCTCTCTCCCGAGGGTGAAGTGATAGACGAAGTACTGGTCAGCCTTTTCCGTGCCCCTCATTCTTATACCGGTGAAGACTCTGTAGAGATATCCTGCCATGGCTCGTCCTACATCCTGCAACAGGTCATGCAACTCCTTATTAAGAATGGATGTCGCGCAGCCGGACCGGGTGAATATACCCAGCGTGCTTTTCTGAACGGCAAGATGGACTTGAGTCAGGCAGAAGCCGTAGCCGACCTGATTGCCTCAACTTCTGCCGCCACACACCGCATGGCCATGAACCAGATGCGCGGCGGATTCAGTCGCGAACTGTCTGCCTTGAGAGAAAAGCTGCTTCACCTGACTTCCCTCATGGAGCTGGAACTGGATTTCAGTGACCACGAAGAACTGGAGTTTGCCGACCGTTCGGAACTGGAAGAAATAGCCCGTCAGATAGAACAAGTCATCAGTCATCTGGTCGACACCTTCAGTGTCGGCAACGCATTGAAGAACGGTGTGCCAGTTGCCATCGTGGGAGAAACCAATGCGGGTAAATCGACTTTGCTGAATGCGTTACTAAATGAAGAACGAGCTATCGTAAGTGATATCCACGGCACGACACGCGATGTCATCGAAGATACGATGAATTTAGGTGGTGTCACCTTCCGCTTTATCGATACAGCCGGAATCCGTGACACGACCGATACCATCGAGAACTTGGGTATCGAACGCAGTTTTCAGAAACTGGAGCAGGCAAACATTGTGCTTTGGGTGATCGATGCTACTTGTGCTGAGGAACAATATCGTGAACTGGCTGAAAAGATTCTTCCCCGATGTGAGAGCAAGCATCTGGTAATCGTTTTAAATAAATCGGATCTCCTGCCTTCGGGTAACGCTTATTCTTCTGAAAGCAATGATTCGATGAATCAGAATATAGCCAGTCGGGAAGCTGGTACTCCCAACGTTACGAGTCTGGAGTCGACTTCCTCTGCCAATCTGACGTTTCCAAACCTGCCCGAAGATACTTGTGCCATTTCTCTTTCTGCTAAACAAAAAGAGGGTATTTCTCAACTTCAGAAGCAATTGGTAGATTTTGCAGCCTTGCCTGACCTTTCACAAAATGATGTGGTGGTAAGCAATATCCGTCACTATGAAGCATTGAGCCGTGCACTGGAGGCTATTCATCGGGTACAAGACGGTCTGGCCATGCATCTTTCCGGTGATCTGGTGAGCCAGGATTTACGTGAATGTCTCTTCCACCTGGCTGAGATCGTGGGCGGGGAAATCACTAATGATGAGGTGCTGGGGAATATATTTAAGCATTTCTGCATCGGCAAGTAACTATCTGATTATCAATGAGTTAAATTGATTGTAATCGATTGATATGGCGCTCTTTACGGGGCGCCTTTTTTGTTGCTCTACTGTCAATATTAGTCATTTATAAGCTTTGCACATCATCTTTTTGTACCGTTTTTGTACCACGAAGCAAAATTCCGGCATTTTACGCTGGACAGATTGTGGAGAAAGTTGACTATGGTTTACTAAGATTTACGATAGTTGACACATAACGGGAGAAATAAAGCGAAATAAACATTTAAAATTTGAGTAATATGCCAGCAAGTAACACTAAAATTAAAAAGATTTGCGAATGGTGTGGAACACGATTCGAAGCACAAAAAATAAGTACAAAGTACTGCTCTCACAGGTGTGCAAATTTAGCTTACAAAAAAAGAGAAAGAGAGAAAAACATTAAGGCTACTGAAGAGAATACTCAAAATAGGATTGAAGAACTACCTATAATCACAATTAAGGATAAAGAGTTTCTATCTTTCTCAGAGGTTGGAATTCTTTTAGGTATTACCAGACAAGCAGTCTATAAGATGGTCTATAAAGGATACCTTCAAGCTTCAAAGATTAGCAGCAGATTATCTTTCGTCAAACGCTCTGATATAGATGAGATGTTAAAACGGCATCCTTATGAATTTAGAATGCCCAAGGACACTCTACCTATCAAAGAATTTTATACTACAGCCGAAATAATGAAAAAATTCAATGTAAGTGAATCATGGATTTTTGTTATGTCTAAGAAGAATAAAATTCCAAAGACATTCAACCGTGGTAAGACTTACTGGAGTAAAAAGCATGTTGATGCTTATTTTTCCTCGAAGGCTCCAGATGCAGACATTACAGAATGGTATAGTGTGCAAGAAGTACAGGACAAATTTCAAATGAGCCTTAACGCTATATATTCTTTTGTTTATAAAAATGCCATTCCGAAAAAGAAGGTTGGTATTACAGTATATTATTCAAAAAAGCACTTCGATATAGCAAAGGGAATACGTCAGGCTGAAGAGCCCAAATACTACACAGTTCAAGAAGCGATGGAAAAATTCAAAATAACAAGAGATCAGCTATACCATTATACCAAGTATCATCAAATTCCCAAGATTAAAAAGGGGAAATATACTCTTATATCCAAACCTGAGCTCGATAATTTGTTCGAAGATCCTATCATTGAATAATCCCGGTATAAGTTATTTTCTGGTGTGAGTACTCACCAAGAAAACACCAGTTTAATTTGTACCGATAATAATAATTTATCAACCAAAAACATTAATCTTATGGCACTTACATGTACTAACGTAACATTGAGACAAAGAGTTATCAGTAACGGCAGAATTTCTCTCTATCTGGACTATTATCCGGCTATTCGCAATCCGTACACAATGAAAATGAGTCGCAGGGAATATCTTGGCATTTATATCTATGCCCGTCCTAAAAATGAGATTGAACGTGATTTCAACAATGAAATGCTGAGTAAGGCTGAAGCCATTCGTTGTATCAGAGTACAGGCAATCGTTAATGAGGAATTTGGATTTCTTGACAAGCACAAAATGAAAGCTGACTTCCTTGCCTATTTTCGTGAAAAAGCAAAACTGAAGTATCACAAATGGGACTGCGTTTACCAGCATTTTGAAAAGTTTGTAAACGGCTATTGCACTTTCGGTGATGTAACGGTAGAGCTTTGTCAGAAGTTCAGACAGTATCTACTGAACTGTAAACAGATCCGTCACCCTAATATCAGTGTTTCGAGGAATTCGGCGGCTGGCTATTTTTCAACTTTCCGTGCATTACTGAAAATAGCTTATCAAGAGAAGATGCTACGTGAAAATCTGAATGACTTCATAGACAAGATTGAATGGAAAGAAGTCAAAAAGCAGTATCTCACATTAGCAGAAGTTAAGAAACTGGCCGCTACACCATGCAAGATTCCTGTACTGAAACAAGCCTCATTATTCTCCTGTATGACCGGTCTTCGTATCAGCGATATTTTACAGCTTACATGGGATAATATTGAAGTCGGTCCTGACAATGGCTATTACATCAGAATTTGTACGGAAAAGACAGAAACTGAAGCGACTCTCCCCATTAGTAACGAAGCATTGGAACTATGTGGTATTCCTGGTTCAGGCCGCGTATTTAAAGGACTAACCAGAGCTATGACGAATCAGCCTCTCAAGCAATGGATTTCGGAAGCCGGAATCAAAAAACACATAACCTTCCACTGCTTCCGTCATTCGTACGCCGTCATACAAATCTCTTTAGGCACAGATATTTATACTGTATCGAAAATGCTTACTCACAAAAATGTTTCGACCACACAGATTTATGCTGATTTGGTCAATTCCAAGAAGCGAGAGACGGCTAATAAGATTTCGTTGAAATAATATAGCTCTTTATCTATTAACAGGTTATATCTGATAAATCTATCGGATATGACCTGTTTTTATGTTTGCTTTATCTGACAGAATCAGTATCTTTGAAGAAAATTGAGTCTTTAAATGAATAACTACAGCTATGATAAAAATATATGGAATGGAAACTTGTCCGGATTGTACGTATGTAGAAGAGCAAGTAAAAGGTAATAACCAATATGAAGTCATCGATATTGGTCAACACGTAAGAGATTTGAAAGCATTCTTGAGATTACGGGATCATCATCCAGCCTTTAATGAAGCCAAAAGTGTTGGAGCCGTTGGAATTCCTTGCTTTGTATTGGAAGACGGTACAGTTACTTTGAATCCAGAAGATGCCGGATTACGTTCACGTCCTATTAATGAAGGAGCAACATGTAATATTGACGGAAGCGGTTGTTGATTATGGCACAGAAAATTCTTTTCCTTCATGGTTTCTTTGCATCAGGTACATGTATCCCAGCTCTTGCCTTGAAAGAATATTTCAGCGGTAAGGCAACAGTCTTGAGTCCAGACTTACCCCTGCATCCACAGGAAGCTATCGACTTTATCCAAAGATTGTGCAACCAAGAACAACCTGATATATTGGTAGGAAACAGTAATGGCTCGTTTTTGGCACAGATAGTAGCATCTAAAAACAATATCCCTGCTTTACTCGGAAATCCCCATTTCGAAATGACACGCTTCCTGATGGAACGTATTGGTCCGCATGAATACAAATCACCACGAGCTAACGGAAACCAACGGCTTGTCATTAACCAAACATTGATTGATGAATTCTCAGAACTTCAACAACATCAATGGGACAATTGTCAGGTAGCTAACCAAGAAAATATATGGGGGATATTTGGTAAGAATGACCATCTAGCACACTTTGAGCCTTTATTTTTAATGCATTATAAATATTCATACCACTTTCCTGGCGGTCATACTCCAACAGCTGAAGAAGTACAAAAATATTATGCGCCATTAGCGGAACGATTATTGGAATTATAGCATAACTTATCATATAATATAGAAAGAATACCACTTTTGTTTATTATATGATAAGTTATAAATCCATGTCTTATATTCAATCACATAAATTAATCCGCCCCTATTCCATCTGAACACTTCTTACTTTCCAATAATAATCAAACTATTTATGACAATTAGTGACGTTTGATGAAGTCTGATGTCACTCTTGCCATTTTCTGATAATACATAATCAGTAAACATTACCTTTGCTTACGAACAGTTAAACAAATGGCTTATGTATTTGAAGAAATTTGAATATTTTATTTTAGATTCTAGTGTAGCTGGAACATTACTTCTTATGGCACTTGCTATACGCATTGAAGCAATCAATGCAGGCTTTGATCAGTTCAGCTCAAATATTATTTTTATATCGGTCTTTATAATATCTACAGGATTATATATATCAATGCAAATTGCATTATATGAGATAATTATATATTTATGTCATCATAGCAAATCTTTGTCTATCCATGAACATCTTAATGATTCTGTGATTGCACCAGAACAAGCATTTATGGAATATGAAAAACTCCGTTCGAATACTATTATAGAACAGAAACGTACGAACGATAAAAAGCTAGAGTTAGTACATGTATACATCCATCAAACGATGGCTGCTTATACAAGCCAAGAAAATCTGCAGCGCCTCTGTGCTTATATTTCAGATTTCTTTCAGGATAAAACTGCTATCGATATTATTCCTATAAAAGTAGATCCAAAATTGAAAACTATAGATGTTATGCATTTGGGTTGGAACATAGGTAAAGCATTAGGTAAACGACGTTCATATACAGCAGAATTCATTAAAAAAGTATTTGCTGATACCATGAAAGAAAATGAAATCAACACGATAATCAAAAAAATGTCTCACTCAGAAACAGAATGCCTGATTAAATTAAATCCACATATAATTCAATAAATCAGACTTTATATTCATAAATACTGCATCAACAAGTATTAATCCTCAAAAGCAAAAACAGATAGTATGACAAAAGAACCTATCACATTCGACAAGCTTCCGCAGGCTGTAAGCTATTTAACAGAACAAGTAGAGAAAATTTATCAATTAGTTGAAACCCTACAACCACAGAGACTTGATCATCAGCATCAACTAATTGACATTGATAAGGCTAGCATACTTATCCAAAAATCAAAACCGACAATCTATAGACTAGCTCGTACAGGTCTCATCCCAGCCTATAAACGTGGTAAGAAATTATATTTCTATGAGGATGAACTCCTTAAATGGATAGAGGCTGGCAAAAAACAAGGCCAACCTCTATCCTATCAGGAACAATCCGCACAAATACTTCGTGGGATGAAGCGTAAACCTAGAAATAGGGTTAATATATGACTTCTCAATAATTTAGTGGATTCTATTTTATAATGAATATATTAAGATAATAAGATTATAAAAATACACTAAGAAAATGATATATTCATAATACTTCAATGGTTATTGTATTTTACAAAACTACCATCATAAGGATACTATAGCAATAGCTTATTTTCTATAACTTAGTATCAGAAACATTTAGTAACAGAATGTTGTGCCTATTTACAGTTTATTTTTTTACTATTATACTCTTTATTGTCTAATAAATTCATTATAAACAATTTTATCTTCCTAAATATTGAAACTTAATATAGGTATTCATTATCTTTTTAATCTACATCAAGCTTTATAAATCCTTTCAACTTGTTTAAAGGACCAATATTACTTTTCCAAATATGCCAATTAAGATTCCTATCTGAAAAGTACAGCAGGCTTAAAATAAAAATAAGAGCAAGTCCCAAACTATCAAGTATAATATAACCTTCACCAGTTTTACATTCATTTATTAATCTAAATAATGACAATGCACTTATTCCAATAGGAATTCCCCATGCGTACAAAACATTTGCAACATTTTTAAGTAATGGATATGAAGTTGCATAAGCTAATCCCTCTCTACTGATAAATTCATTCCTTTTAGTTAATTCTTCTTCAAGTTCCCATATATAACAATACTGTTTTTCTATCGTTAAACAGATTTGATAATATTGTAAAATAAACCATAGCAATAAATATATCATGCCAGTGTGAAGTATAGAAAAATCTATCATAACTTTCTCTATTTGATAGTTATTCTTTATATACTGATTCACACATGTCGTAAGTGTTTCAGGATTTGATAAAAGAGTAGCAAACAAAACAACAGTCAAAAGAAGTGATATAGTTAGCCGATCACGCTTAGCAATATACTCCTTTTGCTGTTGAAATGTATCTTTATAGTGGTCATACAAATTTTCTACTTCCATTATTTCTTTGCAGCTTCATCTAGACCTTTGATAATATTTTCTTGACTGTATTTTCCTGCCCAAATTGCACCATGTCCGTAACATTCATCTGGTGCATCAGTACTATCAGGTAAATTAACAACAATGAGTTTATTACCATTTTCTACACTTTGAGCAACCTCAAAATTTTGCCAATTTTTATATCCAATTTTTTCAGCATCTTTATGCAATTTATTCGCATCTTTCCCTGCTAAAACTACAGTATAATTTGCCTCTTTAATTTTTTTCGTCAGACACGATTTAATCACACTGATATTATAAGACTGAATTTCTCTAGGAGATTTATCATTAAACAAGAACTCAAAATTTGGATTTGCATTCCATGCTTCCATAAGATACTTGTAATGCTTGTCTCTGTCGTAATCAAAACATACGTAAACTTTCTTTTTTTGCCATAAATTTATCTTTTTATTACCATAACTATTATACCATATAACAAAAACTATGCCAAAATATGAATAAATATAATATATAAAACAATATTCTAACATATTAGCACAAAATTTTCAGTAATTACCTATCAACCAGAAAATGTTTGCCTTCATAAGGCTTTTGAGAAAAGTAATGATTGGAGCAAGTTTTATAAAAACAGAATAATGACAAAATACTTTTTGTCATAAGAACAGATTACAAAAATAAAATCTTGATATGTTTTTATATGATAAATATTTTCAGTGGTTCTAATTGGTTACAGTAGTATACTTTCTTAAAGTATTATAAAAACAAATGAGTGATACATACTTAATAAAGCTATTCAAAAAATGAATGGGTGACTAACTCTAAGTGCATCCATTAAACATTGGTTCCATATCTCGTCTCTAGAGTTAACAAATTCTCTTTGAACTATCAATCTACAAATATCAGTTGTCACAGAAGAAAACATTCCAGATAGCATATTTGTAGCACCTATGATTTTTGAAGGCTCAATTACTCCTTTAATCAAGCTTTTAGCCGCATCTATGCCACTTATTATAGATTCAGGGTTATATTTTACATTTTTCAAACATGTTTGATAATTATTCGGATTATTGTTACACATTAAATCATATTGAGATCGAATATATTCAGATTGTATAGGATAACCTACATTTCCACACTCAAGCATAAACTGCCCCCACGCATCTGCATTCTCAATCTCCATCAATGTCAGCCACTGATATACAGAAAGTGTTGGGAATAGATTTAGGAAAAGTTTTTGAAAACACCAATCTTCCGTCAGTAACAACATTCCTTTACGTGTAAGCAGTAAACTTTCCACTTCTACCTTCCATAACCGATTGTCATTTTGTGAAAAATCCATATTAATGATTTCCTCTACAGTCTCAACGCAACAATGTTCTCCAATCCATCTTTCAAGCGACTTTAACTTATTCCAAAGAATAGTTTTATCTTTATCAACCACATCATAGCCAATCTTGTCAACAATATGTTGAGATATAAATTTAGGCATTCCTTTTTCTTCGTTGAGAAGTTGTTCCTTTATAAGTATAGTTATAGATTTAGGCAAGAATAATTGTTTCTCATACTTAAGCCCATATCTACGGTCAAATTCGTAGAGCGATACCAAAGAAGTTATATCCAATACTATTCCTTTTTGCTTCCACTCTTCACGCCCACTAAAGAAATGTTTGAAAAATTTAACAGGTATAGAGCAAATCATAAATTGTTGCCCAAATAACTTTTCATATGTATCTGATATACATTCATGATTATTTATAAAATTAAGAAGAGACATCTCTCCATTTTGATATTGAGCAAGCAAAGCATTTTCCTTTGCAATAATATCATCTGTTTTTCCAGACATTTTACGAAGGGATCCAATTGGGTCATTTTTAAAATCAAAATCATCAATAGAAAACATCTTAATATTTCGACTTCCCTGATTTTCACCAACGTCCTTTAAAATATCACGTAATAATTTAAAGTATTTTGTATGTATTTCTTGAACTTCAACCCAAACAGGCTCTTTAATAATAATCTCTTTCTTATCACCAGTCCTACATCCTATTAAGTCTTCATAAACAGAGCCTTTAGACACAACACACTCTTTTGTCTTACCTTCATAGAATATAGTCACAAAATCTCCACATTCAATAGAATCCTTCTCTTCTGAAATTAACTTATAAACATCAGGATTTATATGTATAGTAAACAAGAAATCTTTAAGATTCTGGTCTTGAGTTCGATTTATCTGGTCATACAATAAGTCAAGAGCAAAGAGAGTTTCATTAATAGCATGATAAACATTAAATAAGATTTTTGTTGCTTGAGCGGAAAGTACTGCATTTACAAATTTATTTTTCAGTTCTATTATTTCACTTTTGTGTCCTTCACAATGATATAATGATAGAACGTGGTTCACCCATACATTTATGTCATTCGGAATTTGTTTGATTAATTCCGATGTTATTGATAGACTATTTTCATAATCTCCTATTTGGTTAGATATATTCAATTCAAGATACAGCGTATTTGGATTCATCTGACCTGCCTCTCGCAATTCAAAGAGCAAATGATACAATTTTTGGCTATATGATTTATTATATTGATAGTACTCTATCAAAAGATGTGTTCGAATATCAAGAACTTTGTGATTGGAAACAGACTCAAGAATTTCAATCGCATCAGAAAGATTTCCTTTCTCTTTTAATATAATAGCCATATAGGGTACAACAGAATAATGGAAATCTTCTTTATGCTGTAAAATAAAATCCACGTCAACTTTATTACTGTCATCTTTAAAGTCTAATAATAAATCGAAAGCTGTTTTAGTAATCTCGCTTTCAAAATATAAATTGTAAGCATATTCTTTTACTGAATTATATAATTTATATGTGATTGTAAAAAAACAATGGGCAAAATGATCTGGAATTGAAATTTTGCTCTCTGAAGCACACTTTTGTATCTCAATGCACTCTGGCAAGTCATTATGATTTATAGCAAGAACAAATCTCATATTCAAAATTGAAACAAGATTATCTCCTGTATACTGGCTAAGCAACTCTTTAGCCTTATTATACTGTCCTACATCATTGAGTAAAATAGCATATGTAAGATCATATATTTCTTCCATGTTTTTTGATGGCTTGAAACCTGTAAATGCAGCAAGCCAAGATTTATCTTGATTACCGAAATATCCAGTTACTGCGTGTAGAAATACGGTATCGGGAAGAGGATTCTCAATTTCCGTTTTTCTCAATTCTGACAAAAACTTATCTAAAAGTTTATAGAGATTCTCACATTGAGGCGTATACATTTCTTTTATATTCTTTTGAATCATAAAAGACTGACAGAAACGAGTTGTAGCTACAGACAAATCCATTATCCATAGTGCAAAGTTTTCTATAGTAATGGAATCAAGTGAATGGTATCGGTAACAGGTAATATCAACTCCTAAATCATTATTCTTTCCACCTCCGAACATGATACAATTCGCTAATGTATTTTCTAAGTCAATATATGTAGGAATCGTTTTGACTGCGTCGGATAAATTGTCCGCTTGCATTAATTCAGATACATATCCCCAATAATTGTGAGGAGCAACACTTCTCAACTCTTTTGAGTATGTATCAGCCTGAGCATAATCACGCGAACGACAGGCTTCATAAATGACTCCTGTAAGAATCTGTTCATCACTTTTTCCTGCCTTTTTCATCAAATTATATGCACGTTCATGATACGATTTACTATTACCACACTTTGTAAAACGGGCACACTCTCCTTGTAAATATAAAATGGTTGCCTGAAGAGAATAGTCTTCTTGATGAGCCTTAACTTCATTCCATATTGTATCTAGATATTCACTGGCTGTTTTCACTTTTAGTGAATTTATACTCTCTTTTAATTTGGGTAATAAGGTCTTAATAGACGATGATGTACTTTTTAACTTTGAAAGAATCTCAGTCAACTTTTCGTCCATATTCCTGTCATTAGAAAGGAGCTGTTCATTCTGCTGTTCAATATTTTTTGTACGATGCAATATTTTTTTTATCGCTTCGGCAATATCGTCACTCCGATATCGCAAAAAATAAAATATCACAACAAAACTATTAAGTATTAAAAATATGTAAGAAGAAGTACTTCCAAAAGAATCCCATTGAAATTCAAGAAATAATTTTCCAAAGTTATTCTGTTTGTCATACTCTAGTCCCGCACGAATAATAGGATAAGCTAACGAAATCCCACCATAAAGGAAACACGAAGTTTTCAAATACAACATAACTACCTTTGTTGGTGTACCTTTACAAAAATAATCTGTCACCTTCAATGTGACAGCTCGAAGTAAATCCTGCCAAAAAGACACATCTTTATTTCGATGTCTATACCGTAAAATAAGAACAATGATAAATAATATTATGAACCCAATAAACGTCATATTCCCCCCCTCATAATGGTATTAATTATAAAAAATATATGCAAATATACGAATAACCTTGCTTGCTTAATCAATATTACAGTAACAGATTTTAAATAACAATCACCTAAATTCTTCATAGGTAGTACACACATGTTTCAATTCATTGATAATTATTCTGTAAATGTTACAATACAAGTTTATCAGGAATTAAATTTCCTATAAGACTACTGATAAGCATTAATTCTTCCTTAAAAATCTTTGTCAAGTTCATCAACGGTATTACTATTATTATAATAATCAATATTTTATAATAGATTACTTGTATCTTAATTTATAATGTTAATTAGGTGATAATATTCATTTTTTTCGATTTCATTTTTGAAAAAACAGAAGATAAAACAGGTTCATTGATTTATAGGAAAATGCAATTATTTCATTTCTTACAGCAAATATCGCCCTTTGCCACTGACTGAGCAAGGCGGCCCTATCGGGCTAGTTGACTGGAAAAAAATCATCCTCGCTTCGCTCCGGTATTTTTTTCCGTCAAGCCTTGCACCGGTCATTGGCAAAGAACAGCCGGGCCAGTAAGAAATTGAAATACTGGCTCCACGGAGCCGGTCATGTCTAATTTAAATAAAAGAATATGACTGAAGAAGTTGGAAAGAAGGTATGTGAAGGTACAGTAGCAGACCTCATGAAGAACAAGACCGGAAAACAGACGATTATCACGTTGACAAGAAAGAATGCTTACCGAGTGAAGAAAATCAGAGAACAAGGGACGGATGACGAAGCCGTCCTTTTTCATTTCCGTAAACGCTGTACGGGAATGGGCTCCTATGTACACACAATCGAAGCGGCAGACGGAGAAACAGAACTTCATCCGTCTGAATTTGAAAAATGGGAAGCTGTGGAATTCCTGTATCCCGGCTATCTGGAAGACCTGCTTGATGCTGCATACAACGCGTACAGATGGAGTTCTTTCGAACCTGAAGCAAGGGCGGAAACAGACATCATGCAATATGAAAAACAACTTGTAGAGGATCTGAAACAGATTCCGGAAGAAAAGCAGAACGAGTATGTCAGTGCATACCATAGCAAGTTCTCTGCCTTGCTGGGCAGTCTCTCACGATGTGCCAGTCCGATGGTGACAGGGCCTGCCAAATTCAACTGTCAGCGCAACAACAAGGCCTTGGACGCATACCAGAACAGATTTGATGAATTTCATGACTGGCGTAACCGCTTCAAGGCTGCCATGGAAAGGATGAAAGAGGCTGCCAAACCGGAAGAACAGAAGCAGGAAGAGGCATGGAACCGCCTGAAGCGTGACATTGCAAGCAGCGCACAGACCATTCATGATATTGATACCGGTAAAGCAAGAGGATACAGCCGTGCCTTGTTTGTCAGCAGTATCCTTAATAAGGTAAGCACCTATGCAGGAAAAGGAGAAGTGGAAATCGTACAGAAAGCGGTGGACTTCATTACAGACTTCAATGCGCAATGCAAAAAACCGGTTATCACTCCGCGGAACCGTTTCTTCCAACTGCCGGAAATGGCACGCCAGGCCAGACTGAAACTTCAGGAAATCAGAGAACGGGAAAACCGTGAACTGAAATTTGAAGGCGGAACGCTGGTATGGAACTATGAGGCAGACCGCCTGCAAATCTTATTTGACAGTATTCCGGATGACCAGAGGCGCAAGGAGCTGAAATCATACGGTTTCAAATGGTCGCCGAGATACCAGGCATGGCAACGGCAACTTACACAGAATGCCGTATATGCAGTCAAAAGAGTGTTGAACCTTCAAAACCTATAAGACATGAAAGACCGATTGAAATATGTAATCGATTCCCGCTACTTCGACGGAACATGCCTGACAAGTATGAGTGACGGATTCCATAATGACTATGGTGGGGAAACAATCGAAGAACTGCGCATACGGGAAAACAATCCCTATCTGAAAGCAGTAACACCTTCTGATATAGACAAGAAGCTGCGGCTATACAATCAGTCCCTGTCCGAACCGTTCAAGGAAATCACCGAAGAAGACTACTATAACCTGCTGGATGTACTGCCACCCTTGCGCATGAGACAAAACTCGTTCTTTGTGGGAGAACCGTATTACGGAAATATGTACTCTTTCTGCTTTACCCGTCAAGGAAGATATTTCAAGGGCCTACGCTCCGTACTTACTCCGCAATCCGAACTGGACAGTCAGATAGACCGTCACATGGAAATCATCAACCGGAAAGCCGTGATCTCAAAAGAGGAAACAAGCAAAACGGTCACAACCGGAACCAGACTCATTCCCTATTATTTTTCACTGGACGGAAAACAGTCCGTATTCATCTGCAACCTTGTCATCCAATCAGATTCCAGACAAGCAAGGACGGACATGGCGAATACCCTGAAAAGTCTTCGCCGGAACCATTATCAGTTCTATAAAGGAAAAGGGCATTACGAAACTCCGGACGAACTGATAGACCATGTATCAGGAAAGAAGTTCACCCTTGTTTCCGACGGACATTTCTTTCAATATCCTCCCGGCAGGGAATCCGCAACTCTCATCGGACACATCAAGGAGACATCAGAGGAATTTCTTTTCCGGATCTATGACCGTGAATATTTCCTGCATCTCCTTAAAAGACTGAGGACCGTGAAAAAGGAATCGGCACAGGGACAAATAAATATCAAATCATAATATTCGGGGAATGCGGTAGAATGACTGCCGTATTCCCTCATAAAAACAATACAAGTATGAACAAATCAAACACTCTATACTGGAAAACAGCCACAGATCCGGCTGAACGCATTGAGGTCAGACTCGTCCTGAACAGTTATATCGACAATGATAATCTGTATGTAGGACTTGAATCCCGGTCTAAGGAGAATCCGGAATGCTGGGAATCCTACACGGACATCACCGTCAACCTCAATTCCCTTCCACCGTTCCATGCCTATGTGGACAACCGGGACTGCAACAGACATGTGCATGATTTTCTAACCAATAACAGAATAGCAGAACCTGCCGGATTTGAATATCAGGGATTCAGAATGTTCCGCTTCAATCCTGACAGGTTGAAGGAACTCTCACCCGAACAATTCAAGACAATCAGCGCCAAACTGCCACCACAGGATGACATGATAAAGGACATCATCTATCAGGAAAGACATTTCCCTTTGAGAACTGTTCAAGACATTCACGGAATATATCTTGTTTCAAGCAAGGAACTGGAAGAATCTCTGATCGAAGGAGTACGGAACCTGGATGCTGCGGCAAATGAACTGCTGGATGGCATCTGCCTGTTCTGCTCCACACAGGAACTGCGCTATCTTACGGATGCAGAACTGATAGAAACAATCTACGCACAATAAAAAGGAGGAACAAATATGAAAACCGGAGACATTGTATTTCTGAAACGTCCCTATAAGGGATACCGTGCCGTCGAACTGATGGAAAGACTGGAATGCCGCTGGCTGGTCAGGATTGTCGAGAGCGGTCTTGAACTAGAGGTATATGAAGATGAACTTATATCAGAATTTTAATACGAATAAAGTGTTATGGAAAAATATCAGTTTGCATTCCATTCGGAAATAATCGGCTATACCTCTCCTCATATCGGCGAGGTCAGAAAAGCCATACACAGAAAAGTGGAAAAGGAAAAGTCTGCCGCCATAAAGAATGATATTGAGCTGCACATGTACAAGGTGCATGACGGCATACCGATTCTCCTTAACACCTGCTACCTGTATGATGAAAAAGGATGTATGGTACACGGAAGTATCAAAGGAACCAAGGATTATCTGCTTGAGACATGGAGATACCATACAAACAGACATTCCAAAGGTTTCAGTTCCACAAGAATCAGGCCCTGCACGACAAGCAGGGCTTTTTCGTTTGTATAACTCTTAAAATCAGGTATCATGAATCAGACATTACAACTTACAGACTATATTCCACAGTATGTAAGCCTCTACTACGTGGACTACCGGGATGATCTTGATGAGCATGAAGACATCCAGGAGGAATGCACCCGTTCCAACAATAGATATAGAAAGTCTTACAATTTTAGTATCTTTACCGAATTGAAAATAGCTATATTATTAATAGTAACATACAAAGCTAAAATTATGGTATATATATTGTTAGTTACAGTTCTTATTCTTTTAATTTATTCGTATAATTTAAAGAAAAGGATAGCTGAGTTAGAAAGAGTAAATAATAATAAAGAACCTCATGTAAACTCGGAAGTGAAAAAAGTATCTCAATTTAAACAGAAAATAAAGGATAGTACATCAGAAAAGCCCATGACATTCCCTAAGGCTGTTGAAATTTTAGGTATGAGAATGCCTACAAAATCTGACTGCTTTAGCAGTAAAGGTGAAAAACAATACATAAAAGAATGTGATATTAATCAATTGAATGTAGGTTCTCATCTTAATATTTGTATGATGATACCTGTATTAAACTTAAAAGGTTTCCATATTGAGTTGGTTAAGAATGGTATGGATAGAATAAACTTTTCCGACAACGAAGAACTAGCATCTTTAAAATGGCATCAGAAATACGATAAAATAATATTTGACTCAAATATATCAGGTACTGAATTTTGCAATTGTATCCGTGAAATAATGAAAGCTCATTATCTTACAGAAATAGACAATAACCCAAACAATCTTTCAACTAATCAAATAGAAGAAAAAGACTCTTATTTTATATGGCGCGCACTATACACGATGCAATATCATATAAAACTAAAAAGGTTCAATGAAGAGTATACCAGATTTAAGATAAATAATCATCAAATACTTATTGAACGTAATTATAACGAGATGTCTGATTTATGGAATGACAATCCAATTTTTAATAAAAAACTATTAGAAGAGTTTATAGAAGTAAAACAAAGCCGAAGAGATCTAATTGATAGTAGCATAACTTTAGACAAAGGCTTATATGGATATAGATTAATATTTAAAGATGACATTTTAACAGGGCATAATAGATTCTTTTATCATGGCGGTGGTCTCTATCAGAGTGGTTACCCAAGCATTCATTCAAGATATATTGTTTTCACCGATACAACACCTTTCTACAGTTCGATTTGGAAAGGAAACACATCTTCATATGATGAATATATTTTAACTGATGGAATGTTAGGTATAAATCTACAAGAAACAGAAGATATACTTATTCAATATTTATTTGTAATATTAAAATTAGTTTTCTTCATGCTAAATAAATACTCAGAGAACAATAAAACAGAATTGAAATTAACGCCTGACGTTATAAAAAAATTAGAGCTTATATATCCATGTAGATTAAAGCAATATAATATTCTAAAAGAACTTGATAATAGGCATCTTACAGAAGCTAATGATATTATAGACTATTTAGAGGAAAAAGAACAATTGGATATAGTATCAAATATTGAATCTATGGTAGATACCATAATAAATGTTCAAAGCGATATAAAAGAAATACCTTCTATAAACAGTACTGAATATTATGGTAGTTCATATTCATTTGGTTCTACATACGTAAAAGGACATTATAGGAAAAATGGTTCTTATGTAACAGGACATTTTAGACGTAAATAAAGGTCTTATAGTCTTTATGCATAAAACACAAATGAACGCCTTGCAAAACTAATCATATACTTATTATTGCTATAACTACTAACGTATGTAGCTACACATTACATAGGTTAGTAGCCATTCATTACATACGTTAGCATTTACCAACGACTAACGTATGTAATAATCAATAAGAAAACTTTGTCATTTCAAATAAAATTGTAATTTTGCCATTACAGTCCCCACTAATAAAAAAGGAGGTCAGTATGTACAAGTACAAGCTCGTAAAGAAAATCAATCCGCAGGATAAGGAAGCACCTAAGAAATGGTATGCAATTCCTATCAGCGAAGTTCCACAGACTGTAAAAGCCATGACACGTGCAGCTACGGAAAACACAACAACTGCTCCCATAGAAATGGAAGCCGCTCTTGAATTACTTGGACGACACGCACGTCAGCAATTGCAGCAGGGACACACAGTAAGAGTAGGTGATTTAGGTACTATACGTGTTTCGTTCAAAAGTGACGGTGTAGAAAACATTACCGATTTCAATGCCGGAGCAATGATTAAGAATCCACGTATCATATTCACTCCAAGTAAGGAATTCCGTGAAAGTGTACTTCAGGGTATTCAGTTCCAAAATGCCGGAGTATTGGACGAAGGTATCAGCTATGCCAGCCTTGCAGACTATAAAAAAGCCAAAGGCATTACTTCCGGTGGAAGTGATGACGGTGGCGGCAGCGATACCGGAGGTAGTGACGGAGGTGGAGGTGAATTAACATAAAATCCGTGAATATATTGAATAGCAATAATAAGTTTGTTTTCTTTCATCAATGAAATACAGGGGACTATAAATTGAAAGGAAACAGACTTGTTATTTGTTTTTATAGTCTAAAATAAGATGGATTTAAAGACTTGTAAATGTTTCTCGTTTTCGCTATTCAATAAGACAACTTATGTTTTTAGTCAATAAATATTCAAGAATTTTTATCCAATGAATTATCCTTTACAAATTCTTTCATTGATGTTATTAGTTTTTCCTTCCGCTTACCTTTATACATATGAAAACAAATTTCTTTTCCAATCCCTAATTTTATTGCCGTAACATATGCACTATGTGATTTCATTTTGAACTCTTTAATAGTTTCATATTTTTGTGCTTCAACATATAATCTTTCAATAGTCCACTTACGTTCAATTTTAGGTTTGGTCATGTGAGTACATATTTCATTAATCCACTTTTCTCTAACAGCAGTCGTATACGCACTCCCATCATTTTTCTTAAAATCTGATTTAGTTTTATATAATAAAGCTCTTTCTTGGCATTTCTCTTTAGTCCAATAATTTTGTGCTTCTCGTAAAGGATTCATGTGAGCACAAATGATTTCTAGTATATTTTCTTTTGCAGCAGTACTATAGGCTGAACTATTATTGCTTTGAAATTCACTTCTGCTATTATATTTCTTGGCTTCTTTTTTCAAAGCCTCAATAGTCCATTTTCTTTTAGGAGTTGGATGAACCATGTGCGAGCACACTTTATCAAGAAGTTTGTTTTTTCGTGCATAATTATATGCTGGATAACATTTAATAGCAAATTCATTTCTTGTAGCATACTTTAATGCCTCTGTTTGTACTTTATTAAGATCCCATTTTTGAGGTTTAGATATCGGTGAAATCATATGTGCAGATACTTCCTCATACCAACCATTTTTAATTGAACTAACATATGCACCATTGTAAGATTTAATAAATTCACTTTTTGTTCGACATTTTCTTCCAACCTCCATACAACGCTCTTTAGTCCAATATAGATTTTTACCTCCTAATGACCCCGGCTTTGCAGAATTAAGAATATTCCACCCTTTTTTAATATAATCACTTAAATAATATTTCTCCAATTTTTGCGCTATGGCTTTATCTGTATATTCATTTAGAATTTTAGTTATTGGCTTAATTTGGGTTTCTTGTATGTGCTTATAGACTGGAGAATTCAATTGATTCAAATGTTGCTGTTCTCTTCGTTTGAAATTATCAGTCAAACCTACATAAACATAGTTATCAGCAAATTCAAAAGCATATATACAACGTTGAAAGAGATTTCCTAAAACTTCCATGTGTGAACAAATCTCATCCAACCATCCTTTCTTGCTTGCCGCTGTCCATGCACCTGAGGAATTATTTTGGAAGTCAGTTCTAGTGGTATATTTAAGAGCCTCTTCTTTACAACTTTCTTTATCCCATTTATATTGCCATTTTACAATCATATGTTTGCATATTTCATCTAACCATCCTTTTTTCAATGCAGCGCTATAAGCACCTGAAGAATTATTTTGAAAGTCTGTTCTAGTGTTATATTTTAATGCTTCTTTCCTACAACTTTCTTTATCCCATTTATGCTGCCATTTTACAACCATATGTTTGCATATTTCATCTAACCATCCTTTTTTCAATGCAGCAGTATAAGCACCATTACTTTGCTTAGAAAATTCTGTACGGTTAGAATATTTCAAAGCCTCTAATCTACATTTTTCTTTATTCCAATATCCACACGGAATAGAACGACTAGGCATATGTTTACAAATATCATCAATCCAACCATTTCTTAGACAGCTATTATAGGCTGAAGAATATTTCTTGCTAAACTCATAACGCGATGAACATAAAGCAGCAACTTTGGCACAATTATTCTTATCATTCCAATATCCTTTCGGTTTCATATTTTCTTTAATCATAAATAAAACGTTGGTTAGAAAAGAAGCTTTTAAGAACCACAAAGTTACGTTATTTAATCTATAAGACAAGCCCTCAATATAAATTATTAAAATACCAATTAATACGTAAAAGCTATAAATATTTTACTTTATACCTTTCTGAACCTATGATAAGTAAATATCACCACCAAAGAGAATCTTGATTTCCTTTACCGTTCAGCCATGAAGTATGCGCAGCTCCTGGATGTAGAGCTGCCATACCATCCTACAGGCAGGACTTCCATAAGAGAAAAAATATGTCTGCTATATAATGCATTGGATTCCATAGTATCTCATCATGTGAATCTGGAACTTGTCGGTGACAGGCTCCAGTTCTGTATCTATCATTTCCATGAATGGCCTGATTACACCCTGTTCCTGATACCGATAGATTTTACAGAAAGACTGAAAGGTGAAATCAAAAGGATCACACTGGAGTTCATCAGACGGTTCATCAAGTATCACAGGATGATGGATATAACCGATACCCCTTATTTTGAGATGTCGGAAGTCTGTATCGATTATGTGGACTTTGAACAGCTTGATGAGGAAGAGAAAAAGGATTTGTACAGAAAGGAAAAGCTTTTCAGGTCATACGAGAAAGGAAGAATCCACAGGAAGCTGTGCCGGATGTACTCAAGGGCTTTCTGTAGGAATCTGGAAGAACATATCCGCAACTGTAATCCTTCCAGCGATAAGGAAAGAAGACTTTTGGAACTGATTACTGAAGGGATGTCCCTGATTGCAAAGGACAGCCCTTATATCTTGAATTATGACTATGATTATGCAAGCGAAAAGGAAAGGGATTTCGAACCGCCACCGCTCGAATATCAGATTCTGCTAACGTATTCCATCACGGATACGGTTACCAAAGACATGGAAAGCTGTTTCAGTACTGACTGTCAGGAAACATATAACCAGACTCCCGTATCATTTACCTTCATCACACCAGAAACAGAGGAACTTTTCAAGCCGGACAACTATCCGGAACGGTTCTCCAAATGGTTTGAGAAATTTGTAGAACATGTTACCTATAATTTATAAACATCATGAATGAACTGACCCAAAACATACAGAAAATGATGGTACCGAAGGCGGCTATCATAGCCTACAAGTATGAAGACAGAAGATATTCTGACACCAGGTACTTCATAGAATTGCGTCCCATCGGAAAAAGCGGACAGATGGGGGCAGGTATCCCCGTCACATACGAATTCATGAATACCCTGCTGGAATCCTATACGGAGGAAATGAGCGGAATACCGGCAGGAAGAGTCCCCGAAAACATGCTGGCCTGCAATCCGAGAAAAGGACAGGAGGAATATATCTGGTACAATCCGCCCGGAAAGAGACAGATGTTCTTTCACAAGGATCTCAACATACAGGACGGCATGTTCAATCTGCCGGGAATTGTCTACCATATAAGAAACGGAAGCATGGACGTGTTCGCCTTCAAGGGAAAACGTCCGGTGGAGACGACTCCGCTGTTCCGTGCCCCGTTCTTCAACGTGACCGGATCAAGGGTCTGCCTTGGCAGCAGTTCTCTGGAAAAGCCACAGAACCCGACTTTTCTTTCCCTGCTGGAATACTGGGAAAAACGGTTCTGGCTGACTGAATTCTCCCATCTGGGAGGAAATGTCAATCCTACCGTTTCTAATCTTGTCATCGTCACCGAGAACATAAGAAACAATCCGTTCGACATGAACGAACTCAAGCCCATGAATAAAAAACTTAAAGACATACTTCCATGAAAAAGATACATTTTACCGACCGCTACCTGCTCAATCCGCGTCATCCGGTAACGGTATTTGTCATCGGAGCCGGAGGTACCGGCTCACAAGTGATAACCAATCTTGCACGCATGAGCATGGCACTTCAGGCATTAGGGCATACGGGACTGCATGTCACTGTCTTCGATCCCGATACAGTAAGCCAGGCCAATATAGGACGCCAGCTTTTCAGTGAAACAGAACTGGGACTGAACAAAGCCGTATCACTAGTCACACGCATCAACCGTTTCTTCGGATACGCATGGACTGCCGAACCGCAATGTTTTCCTACCAGGAATTTTTCTGAAGACAGCACAGCAAATATCATCATAACCTGTACGGACAATATACGTTCACGTCTTACGCTTTGGAAGTTCCTGAAGAAAGTCCGCAAAGAAAACTTCAGTGACCATTCGGCTCCCATATACTGGATGGATTTCGGGAACAGCCAGACAAAAGGACAGGTCATCATTGGGACGGTACGTGAGAAAGTTCTCCAACCTTCTTCACAGGAATATATTCCCATGCCTAAAATGAATGTCATCACCGAGGAAGTGGACTATGCAAAAATCAAGGAAAAGGAATCGGGGCCGAGCTGTTCACTGGCGGAAGCTTTGGAAAAACAGGATCTGTTCATCAACTCCACACTGGCACATATCGGATGTGATCTGCTCTGGAAAATGTTCAAGGAAGGAAAGACACTGTATCGCGGTGTCTATGTCAATCTGGATACATTGAAAATGACCGCAATCCCGGTGTAATGACGGAAGTGACCGTATCATCTTTCCATCAGAATACGGTCACTTATTCTATTTGCTACTTATTATTTACTACGTTCTTACCACGCTGGAGCAGGAAACTCTGTATCTCTGAGGCGAGATAGAATGATTTCCCGTTCTTTTCCACCGAGTAATATTTAATCTTGCCCTCTTGCCTGTAACGTGCCAAAGTTCTTTGTGACACACCAAGAAGTTCTGCCAGATCCACATTATCAAGCAGTCTGTCTCCGTTCATACATTCTTTCAGACGGTTCATCTGGTCCAGTTTCTTTTCAATGCGGGCAAACCCCTCTACCATTGTTCCTATCAGCCTTTCGAGTATCTCATTATCTATATATGACATAATTCCAATGTTATTAAGTGAATAAATCGATACTCTCTTCGTGCGCACTCAAGAGTATATACCCATAATAGTGAGAATAACATGCCAAACAGATAAAAAAATCAAAGCATTTTGTATATATCTGATTAACAGCTATATACAAAATGCTTTGATTTTCTGATGTAAACCGAAAGTGTAAACCATTTAAAGCATGGCTATTACCAAGTTTACATTTCTATAACAACTACTTATTATACTTTTAAATTGAGTTTTTTAAGAGAGGTTTACTAATAGCTTTAGTACATTACCAATATTCCAAAAATATTCAGATGCGTTTGATAAAACAAACTTTCGTACTTTTCAAACACCTGTTTCAAAATCCTTATGCAAATTATCTAATGGTATGTAAATCCATTTTCAAAAATAATTCACGTTTCTATTTATAAACAATTGTCTGTAATGGGAAATTATCAGTATCAACTAACCGTCCTTCCAAATTACCAAAATCTGAAATATCATAATTAAACATCCTTTTGTGTTCTTCGCCCTCAGGATAATTCCAACCTTCAACAGGATAAGCCCATTTAAGTTTCTCTATGTCGTTAGTTGTAGGTTTCGTCAACTGGAAAATAGAGCATAGTTTTTTACAGTATTTATGTTTTTCATTAACATCAAATACAGGAATTGCATAATTTATAAATTTATCATCTGGAAAATAGAATTCATCATTTAAGTGTGTTGAAGTATATGCAATACCATGAATCGTTTTACCATTAATTTCTCGATTTTTTAAGAACCATTCAAAAATCAGTTGAGGTATAATATACTCTGGCTTAAATGTATCAGAATCATTTACCACAGGAATCATACATGATATAATCAATGGTACCAATTCTTGATATATGGACAACTTTAACTTCTCTTTAGTAGGTAATGATAAATCAATAAAATTCAACTCTACCTTATTTTGAAATCGAGAAACAGCACATGTATGCATAGGAGGACGCCTCATTTCTTCCCAACAACCATATATACTTTTGCCTAAATATAGACAAGGATATCCAGGGATACTATATCGTTGTGTTTTTACTATACCACGCTTAGATATTGGAATATGGAATAACTCTTTTGCTTCAACTTCATAAATAGATGGCAGTTGACGAACTCTATAAAAATTAGAATCAGCTTCACATGTATGAATCATATCAGCTAAACTTATTTTTGGAGATAATCCCTTCTTTCCTTTAATCAGATTTTGTAACTGTATAGATGCAGTAGATTGCCATCCAGACAAACTATTATTTACAATAACCTTAAGCTTTTCACAGATGACATGAATAGATTTTTGCACATTATCATCCAACTTATTATCCGAAACTATTTGTATATATTTTCTTAATGCATTATTCAAACGTTTACGATAGTCTAAATCTCTATCTTGTTTGTAAGGGAGTAGTTCACATACATCCTTATAAAATTTATCTATATCCATTATTTCCGCTTTAATTATTTGATGATTATGTTAATGATATATCTCCATCCTTAACTTTATCTATCGTGGCTTTTCTATGATAGCCATTCTTTGTATATTCATTTATCCATATAAGTTTTTTTGTTCCATCGCCATAAGGTTGTAATCTAAAATGACCACTAACCAGAAAACATTCATCATTGCATATTTCAGTGTACCATTTGCTATCAAATATATAATAATCAAGCCCTGGCTCTGTTATTATCTGTGTTTTCTTATTTTTCTTAATTTCTTTTTTTATTGTACTAGAAACTTTACCCAATTGAACTTCTGCCCATTGTCTTAAACACAAATAATCTAAAACCATATCAATATAGTCTCTAAGATTGGCCTCCATGCAATTATCTAATAAAGGCAAAATCATACAGTCCAACTGGTGACCTTCACCTTTAATTTTATCTTTTGGTGAAACACAAATATAATATGTTGGAATAGATAGATATTTATCAATTTTATCTTGAAATATCCATAATGTAAGACATCCATTTTTTATACTATACACAACATAGCAACCTTCAATAAAATATGGACTACGAACAACTCCATTCTCATTATCTAATTCATTAAGAATATCCATATGAAACTGAGTAAATTTCATATAAGATTTATCCATTGTATCAATGAATGTTTTTGAAAGAATCACTAAATTACGACAATTACCTTTTATCCTAGATAATTCTCTAATTGCATTTTCTCTATCAGAATCAACAACACTCCCTACATTACTATACCAATTAAAAATACTTTGAGGTAAGTCCCTGTTATCGAGATTGAACAAATATCGAAATAATGTAATCTCGTTTATACTTTTATTACTCTTCATTAGAACTGAATTTAAAGTTATTATCTGTATAACAAAAATAACAGAAAGCTTTTGATTGTTATATTTCTTATATTAGAAAAAAATCATTTTATACTTTTCTATTCATATTTCGTACATCGAGCATGAGAAACTGGATATATAGACACAATCATCGAAACGAAAAAACTCTTTAGAATGTTACTCCAATAGTGAAACCGCTTCCTTTATAATTCTATTGTCACGATAAATGTATTCATCAAATAAATCCAATACTTCATTCATTGCTTCTATATCTTCATCCTGGCTCAACTTCTTATAAACGCGAGTTCGGGATAAGGATTGCGTAAAAAATAGGGTAAAACGAGCTAAAATAGTTCGTTTTACCCTTTGCTAATA
>ENA-UEYF01000082-UEYF01000082.1-human-gut-metagenome-genome-assembly--contig:-NODE-82-length-89637-cov-40.854868_pt1 | contig 89637 bp, 88 predicted proteins | sample MGYA00242902_ERZ507920 | MGnify/ENA primary metagenome ERZ507920 (study PRJEB26167, sample SAMN06115402) | human gut metagenome | host: Homo sapiens | place: China:Jiangxi | collected 2016-07-05...
TCCCTGACGACGCGTCCGCCCCTGTCACGCAGGTAATGACGGACGGCCCCGTCGAAGCCTTTCTCGGCGGTGACGTTGCCCACAGCGTCGAGGGCGAACTCGTAGCTCTGGAGCCTCTCGTTTGTCACACGGCGCAGGCGTTCCTCCCGGTCATAGCGGAAGTTCACCACGCCCCGGTGGTCGCGGCGCCTTGTCAGCTTCCACATGCCGGAGTAGCCGTACTCCACGTGCTGGACGTTGTCACGGTATTCGGTGAGGTTGTCTATCCCGTCGTAGGACAGGCGTATGTCGTTGCCGTCGAAGTCGAGCACGCGCACCACGCGGCCCACGGGGTCGTATTCCCTTTTCTGCACCGCACCCTTGGGGTTGGTGACGCTCACGCACCTGCCCAGCAGGTCGTAGCCGTACAGCGAGGTGTTCCCCCGGCTGTCGGAGGCTTCCGTGAGGTTATGGAAACGGTCATAGGCGAGCCTCGTCACCACGCCGTAGGGGTCTTTCACCGATGCCACCGCACCGTTGCGGTAGGTCATCCTCGTGACGGCACCTTCGGGGTTGGTGCGGCTCACCAGATTGCCGGAGCGGTCATAGCCGAACTCCCACGTGCCGCCGTCCGGCGTGGTAACGGATACGGGACGGTTGCGCAGGTTCCCCTTGCCGGGGTACACGGCGGACACGCTGCCGCCGCACGGGTCGGAGCTGTCGGTGCAGTTCCCCCAGCGGTCATACCTGTACAGGGTGCTGTTACCGAGCGGGTCCGTCTGTGCGAGTAGCCGGCGGCTGTCGTCGTAACGCCACAGGTGTTCCCCGCCGTTGGCATCGACCTTCTTCCACACAAGGCCGCCGCGGTGGTGGTACACCGTCAGCTCCCCGTGGCTGTCGAGCACCTCGGTCACTCCCTCCCGGAACGTGAGCCTGTGGTCGTATATGCCGCCGTCGCCCCACGTGTGCACGCAGCGCGAACCCACGCCCGTACCGTCGTACTCGAAGTACCACGCAAGGCCGTTGCGCCATGTCTCCTTCACGATGAGCCTTCCGGCATACTCGTATGTCATCACGTCGCCCGCCGCGTTGCGCTGGAGGGTCATGTTGCCGTCGGCGTCGTACTCGTAGGAGGCGAGGGTAATCTCTTTCTCCGGTTCTTCCGGATGCGGGCCGCATATCTCAAGGATGCGTCCGCTTCTCGTGTCGTGCTCCACCCTCAGGCGGCGGCCCGCGCTGTCGGTGATGGAGCGCAGCAGGCCCTCTTTCGTGTAGTCGAAGCGGATGCCCAGGCCGTTGCAGTCGGTCACGCTCTCAAGCAGGCGCACGGAATCGTACTCCTTGCGCGTGAAGCGGTAGTAGAGGTCCTCGGCCATGTCCCACACGCAGTAGCCGCCGTCCTGTTCCAGACGGGCCTCCTTGCGTTCGGAGAGGATGAACGAGGGTTCCTCCGCTGTAGGCAGGGGGAAGGCCACCGGGATGCCGTCACTCATGCGGAGCGTCAGCGTGCCTTCTTCCGTGTCCGCGACGACGCCCATGTCGTAGGCGTGGTGCCACCCGTTGCCCAGAGGACCCCGGTAGTCGCTGCGGCTGTACCACGTGCGCTCCCATGACAGGGGCACCGGGCCGTCGAGCCAGAAGTCCTCCTCGTCGGTGAAGAACGTGCCGCTGGCCACGTCCACCGGGTGGCCCGTGACCGTACAGATGGCCTTGTGGAGCATGTTCTTCAGGGATTCGCTCTTTATCGTCCTGTTGACCTTGCTGTGCAGCCTGTCCGCCAGCTTCCTGGTCTTTTTCTTGTAGAAACGCCCGAACGCCCCCGTGCATTTGCGGGCGAGTGCCGCCATGGGGTTGAGGGGGACGGGAACCGGGCTGGTGAGTATCTGTCTGGCGGGAGGTATCGGGTTGATGACACCCGTGGGCAGGAACATGCCCGGAACCTTGTGCACGCTCGGTATGCCCACGTCGTTGCAGTCAAGGTGCAGGTGCGCGCCGCCGCCCGAGAAGGGCATCCCGTCGGCAAGTACCGTCAGGCTGCCCATGAAGGCGTGGCCGTTGTTCTTGGGTATCGCCGCTGAAGGGGCCGCCCAGCCTGCGCCCATGGGGATGTGCGGGATGCTCCGCGTGGGGGTGGATGCGACCGCGCGGGGGATGAAGCCGCCTATCTTGACGGTGGCGCCCAGCATCCCGACGGCCATCGTCAGCACGGTGTGGCCCACCTCGGCGAGCTTCGCGCTGTCGGCGTCGCCCGTCTGTTCCGCTGTCGGTGGCGGGGGGATGAACGAGGAGACCGCCGCCGCGATGAAGTCCTGCGGACGGAGGAGAACCCCGACATAAGGGTGAGGCATGGGCACGACGGGGGACGGGGGTATCGTCACGAGGTGGATGTCCACGCCGATGACCGGGTCGAGCTGCTTGGAGATAGGCAGGCAGGCCATGCCCTTCATGCCCATGGCACCCAGTACGGGGAGCATGGCGGCCTCACTCAGGCCGTCGGCAAGGCCGCCGATGGCGGCTGCCGCCTTGACGCCCGTGTCGAGGGCATTGACGGACGGTGACACACCGGCCTCGGAGTTCGCCTTGACGCCTTCCGAGATACCCTTGACCTGCGCGCCTACGCCGGTCTTTAGGTTAGCACTTACGCTGTCGAAATAGCCTGTGTCCGCCATAACTGTCAGTTTTTATCGTTATTTAACTCGAAAATACAAATAGGCAGATGCAACAATGGCAATCACAATAATTACACCGAGCCAAAATCGGAATCCGGTTGGACCCAATAAGTCAAGAAAGAAATTTCCTCCCCAGCTTCCGGGTCTGGCGTATGTCCATTTCCAGTCGAATATCAGTCCGACAAGCCAAACCAATAGCAGAAAGATTACTACTAAGTACCCCACTTTAGGGTTCGCATAGGCATATTCGGTTGCATTAGTGAACAGCCCTTCAAGATTTCGCAATATGTTGTTCAGCCATTCCATTGTATTTTCCTAAATTTCTTTTATACTCATACAAATAATTCTCCCAGTTATCTCCTAACACTTTGGTCAGAACTTCATTTATTTCATCGTCACTGACCAGCTTGGAGCGTGCCGAACTGTTTAACAGGCTTAATAACAGGAGAGGATAAGAGGAGTTCTTTATCAGGTCTATGGAAAGTTTGTCTGAAAGTCTGAAACCTTCCACATAACATTCCGCAGCTAACGATTTCTCATAATTATTTTCCCGGCACCAACCACACAGCCTCAATGCTTCACTTTGCATTAGGTAATCGTTGCATCTGGAGTATGCTTCAGCACCGCGATAGTACGTCTCTGCCGCTTCTTTCCAAAGCGACTCTCGTACATAGATGGAGGCTTTCCCCAATAAGGTGTTTCCGAGCAATCGGCAAGCTAAAGAGGGATCTAATTTTTCTTCCCCGATTTCAGCGGCTTCTACGGCTTTGTCGGCAAAGTACATGGCCGTCTTGTAGTCCTTACGGGAAATCTGGTCTGTATATAGAATTGTATATACGGTTACAAATTGACTGATCCAGTTAATGTCTTTCTTCACATTTTCGAGAGCGATATCGAGGCATTTCTTCGCAAATTCCTCTGTTTGCGCTGCATTCCCTTTTTTCACACTGTTCATCAGTTTGATTAATGCCAGCCTGAAATTCGAGGCTGCCGGGTCGCTCTTATCTTCATTCGCCGCTTGTTCCGCGAGTTGCTCCATTGCACCGTCTAAATCTATTGGTGGATAAATAGACACCGCGTCATTGGAGTGTTTGGCCATTAGTTTGCCAAACTGTTCATAGTCTTTTATGTCGGATATCCCCCATACCATTTGCTTGTGGAATGGCAGAGCAAGAGCTTTTTCAAACCATTCACGACATCCGTCATAGTCGTATGTGTTCTTTAGGTTAAAGACAAAACTGCATTTCATATCAGTCCCTTTTACAAGGGATTCTGTCAGCTTGTTGAAGTTGGCAACTGCGACGGAGGCATCGTTTTCCGCTTCTTCCGACTTATAATCAGCTATCCAATCAACACGTTCAAAGACAATATCTTCGGGTTTCTTTGAGTTATTCCAGTATTCTACTTGTTGTGCAATATACCCTACAACATCTTTTGAGAAATCGGTTCTGGAACTGAACGGAAGTTCTATGAGGAACACCATATCTTCCTCTTCGCTATCAAGGGCAAGCATATAGTCATAGAAAGCATCAAGCATACTTTCGTCTCCCGGATTGATGACGATACGGATCAACTTGACCGGTTTCCTGACTGCATCTTCCCATTGGTAGAGCATCTTGTCTGCTATTTGTTGTATGGCGTTGCTCATATGCTGTTAATTCAATTTGACAATAGTTCCGGCTACGGCTGTGGTTCCGGAAGAATCTATCGTAGCCTTTGTTGTACCGCTGACCGTGGCACTGCTGCTGCCGGTTGCTGTAAAATCAGTACTGGAGATATTATAATTGCTGCCTGCTGTACAATCAATATTTTCTGCTGATTGCGCAATATTGGCACCCGCGGACTCTGTTATGTCCTTTTCCGCATTAGATGATATATTGCCTTCGCTATCAATCATTATTTTGTTTTCTCCAACACATAAGGTGATGCTTTTAGAGGCAGATATTGTGATATTTCCTTCTCCGTCTGCCGTATAGCTGTTGCCTTCCTTGTCTTTCATCATAACGCTTCCTTTTTCATCATCAAGCGTTATGGTACAACCGCTGCGGGTAGTCAGGCTTTTTGTTTTGTTTGAACTGCCGCCACCGGTGCCTGACTTTCCATGGAATAAGCTGCCAAGTACAAACGGACGGTTCGGGTCATCATATCTGAATGCCACCATGACTTGGTCTCCCTTTTCGGGTATGAATACAAATCCTCTGTTTGTGGCCACTTTGTCGCTTGTACCTGCGTCAGGAGTGAGCACCCGTATCCACGAGGTTTGCATCGGGCCGGTCTGCCAGTTCATCTTGACTTGGACGCGGCCTAACTTTTTCGGGTCCTCGTTGCTGACAACCACGGCCTGCTGTGTATGAGCGACAGGCAGAGGTACATCCGGGCATGGAAGGGTGGGAATAGAGGACGGAAGTGCGGTGAAATAGTTCTGGTAACTGTCACCCATACCGGCTACGTGGGTTATTTCTGTAATGATATAGGTACCGATGCTATTTTTTACGTGGATACCTATTCCTGTATGGATAGCGGTATGAACATCTATGATACTGCCCACCGTGAGGATGCGGCAATCGCTTTCCCCGGTGATGAAACTGGATGCGGCGCTGTCGCTTTGCTGCCTGCGTTGGAAATAGGCATCAAGTTCACCCTTATTGGTTATGCGCGGTTCCGCCCGTTGGACAGCGGGAGCGGTAAACAAAGCCAATGACGAGTCAAAGGCCGCTTGTCCCAATGTGTTTTGTCCGGCTGCGGTATCGGGGGATTGGCCGTTATAGGTCTGGTCGTTCACCGAATGGTAAGAACTTCCCTTTATTGGTCGGGCAAGTGTCTGCGAGCAGACATCGAGCACGGATAGTTCCTCGCCGTATGTCAGCTTGGTCGTCGAGCCGGCCTGTGGCTTCCCGAATACAAGGTTCTGTCCGTCGTAGTAGAGCCATTCCTGATATTGGCGGGCAAGCCGTTGTATGAATCTGAAGTTGGTTTCCTCATACTGGCATTCGTATTCCAGCTTCGATTTCGTTTCCGGATTGACAAGAGCTTGCACTCCTGCCTTGTCTGTAAGTTCCTTAACGATGTCAGACAAGGATTTGTTACACCATGAGGCACAAGTGTGGTCCGACTCCAGTAGGAATGTTGACGAATATCCCGTCACTTTTATATTTCCGTGTGTTCCACCGGAACGATGAAGTCCCACCATGGTGGCCACGCCGACAAAAACAGTGCCGCCGAAGTCCATGATTACTTTTTTTCCAACCCAGTCTTTTGATGCCTCCGGGATTTCCACACCATAGGCTTCTATGGCTTGGATATCCAGTGTTATCTCAAAGTAGTGATGCTCATTGATGCTCTGTTTGAGCATCAACTGCACAAACGACGGCATGGGTATGCCGGCTATTTCCAATGTGACTTTTTTTTGTTCCAGCATGGCGGCATTATATTTGACGGTTTATATCCAAATTGCCAAAGCCGCCCGGCGGAAGTCCGTCGGACGGCCTGACAAATGTTTTGATTTAGGATTTACCTATGTACGCCGATTTATTTCTTCGGCCAACGGTTGTCAAGAGCTGCGCTGCCGACGATGATTTCTTCAGCGGAGAACGTAATGGTGATTGTCATAGGCACATCGTTGTTCGCGTCCAGAGTTTCCGAGTAGTGAACGATGTATGCGTTCTTGAACTGGATCTCCTTCATCTTGGCATCTTCCTCCGTTTTTTTGTAGATAATCTTTCCTTCTACAGGTTTGAAAGGACTGTTCAACATCGCTTCGATGACAGAAGTGTCTTCTGTTGATTCGATGGTTGCTTTTACTCTACCGCCCAATACGCTTGAAGAGGGCATACCTTTAGGGTCCGTGTTACGACTAAACTCATAGTTTGAATAAAGGACGTCAAATTCCTTGTTGTTAAGTTCCAATGATGCTCTAAATGCCATAATACTTGGATTTAATGGGTTAAACTTAATTATTTTACTTCGGTTTCTCCGTCCTTGCGCCCTAACCGGTATAGATGCAAAAAAGAGAAAACCTCAAAAACGATTTTTTGAAATTTCCTCTCAGCCTCCGGATGACTCAGTTTTATTGTGGGAAAAAGAGAAGAAAATAAAACATCATCTTTGATGTGAGCAAATATAAGTGCTTATATTCATTTTTCCAAATTTTTTAGCGCGTTTTTTTGCTGTTATTTTCATTTTAACACGTTTTAAACTAATGTTCGTGTATAAAGCCACTGTCCTATATGATTAGAAACACGCCCCGTTGATGATGTGTCGCTATTAAATTGATTCCTGGCATTGTACAATAACACTTGTAGAAGAAGTTTCATCAGGAACGGACGAAACCGTCGGAAAGCAAACTGCTGCCGGAATGCAGAAAAACGGTATCCACCGCATGAAAGTGGCAGATACCGTTAGCAGATTGGCTATGCAGTCTGAATGTTTGCGTATATCCTAATTCTTACGCCCGTATCGGCAGATGAGCAATGAACTTAATACCAGGAGTGCAAGGGCAATCATCCATGTGTAGATCTTCCGTTCCTTTTCCAAATGTTCGATGTCTGCCGCTTGTTGTTTGGAGCAAGTTGTCAGTATATTAATCTGGGATTGTTGTGCCTTGCAGATATCCATAAGTTCAGAATTAATCCGTTGCTGTGTCTCCAGCGAATTTTGGATGTTCTTGAAGTTGCGGTTCGTCGTATATGCGTCACGGATATATCCGGGCGTGCTTACCTGTAACGAGGGAACCTGTATGCTGTCCGGAAGGTATGTCAGTTCTGCATTATTGCGCCGTTCCGTTGCGAAGCTGTTGAACAGGAGTATGCCAACAAGTGTGCCGCTGATCAGAAAGGCTATTAATGCTATGATGGCAAACATTGTGTTTGATGATTTCGCGACAGGTTGTTGGTACTCTCGTTCAAGCCATGGATGATGGTTCATCGTGTGAGGCGGAATGGATGTTCCATACTCTACAGTCCGGACTTCGGCATTTTCTTCGGTCTCTTTTTTCTCAAGAGCCTTACGTCTTGATATATCCATAAATTCGCGCTTGGCAATCTGGTATTTATCCGCTTGATAAATTACAAGGTCGTTTTTTACCAGCCAGTCAAGAACGTCCTTGACACTCCGTTCTGATACCTTGAGGTTGCTGATGCTCCAAAATATTTCTGCACAGGATACCCATATTGGCTTCTGGAGGCACTTCTGATATAGGATTTCAAGAATCTCTGCCTGTAGTTGTTCTCTTGTTGGTTCCATTTTATTTACAGTATTAATTGTTTCGGAATAAAATAATATTTCTTGCCGGCGATGAATACAGGTCTGAAAAGGTTGCGTTGATACATGTCTTCCAGTCTCTTCATCTTTGAAATTAGGGCTGTATAGCCACTATTAAAGTCCGTCAGCTCAACCTTTCTTTTCTTTAGTTTCTTCACCTTTGTTGAATTTAAAAGGCTGTCATTGGCCATGACTCCCGTCTTACAATAGAAGATTTGAGCCAAATATGGATTTCTGGGCAATACTTTTCGATAGAAACTTCTGTTTATGCTTTTCTTTTGCCGGTTAAATTGCTTGCGAAGCACTCTTAGCTCCTTTTTCCCTATGTTATCTGAGAACTCCGGGAGCAGTCTCCTGTAGCTTTGCAGCAGTTCCATCACTTCCTTGTCATCGAGTAGATATCCATATTCGTACCCGTCCATTATACTGTCCGCTACGGAGGCCTTTATATAGTAGGTGTCATTCACGCTGTTTCTATCTATATCGTCAAGGCTCATACTGTCAGGATTTTCCGTATGATGGAATATATGCGTCAGTTCGGATGTGGGACGGCTTCTTAGGACACCTATATTTCGCTCATAATCTTTAAGTGAGTGCAACAGTAGGCTGTCCGTCTCGAAAGATTGCCATAATACGGAATCCAAGGCTGTTTCCAAAGCGTTGCTTTCCAGCCTGTTTCTACCTTTAGGGAATAAGATTCCTCCTACCGTAAGGCTGTTGTATGGAGCATCATACAGGTATAAGTTGGCATCCGTAGCTTCTATGTTCTTGAACAGCTCCGTCTTTACCAGTCTGCTGTCTGCGATATAATTGGATATATGGTCTATGTATTTCGTAGAATGGCTGTCCAGAATGGATTTGGCCTGCAATAGGAAGTCCTGATAAGAAGTGCCTGATGCTCTGTCTATCTGGGCAAACAGAAGCCTTGCCGGTTGGGTTGCCAGCCACGAGAGTTGTTGCTCGTGCAAGGATAAAGTTTGTTTTGACCCTAAAATGACAAATACATTGTTGCTGAAACGGCTTTCGTTATCATAACGGGAGATTTGTTTGATAGCCCCGCCAAAACCGTAAAACGATGATTGTTCCTCTTGTTCGTTTTTCCGCTTGGAAGAAATGGATTGTTTGATATAGTCGAGCCAGGCTGAAAAGTCCTTGGTTGGGGCCAAATGTCTGTTTTCTCCGTTGGAGGATATGCAGGTTGCCGAGAAAGTGTAGTCATACCCGGGCTTCATTTTCAGCTTTAGGTTCTGTAGCACATTGATATATGGGGATAGATAAGGCAGGTCGGCATCATTGAACAGTAGATGTATGTTCACGTTTTTGTTTTCCGCTTCCATCTTTCGGACATCGGAAACCATGATGTCTCCGCCTTTGATATTGATAATCTTATTCCAGTTCTTGTCCCAGACGGACAAAGGATAGTTCAGCCGGATATTCCCATTCGTCATAGGCCCTGCCGGGTTTCCATCCAGGTTGAACAACATCGTACCCTGAATATTCGCATTATGTAATGCCAACGTATCGGGATACATTAGGTTGACAGCACACAACAAAGAATCACGGTATCGTGAATAATCAATATGATACACCTCATTTTGGCCGACTTCTGCAAGAAGGTCAGCGGGAACCCACCCTAAAAAGCGTTTGGTACTGTCTGATAATGCGGGAACATTGGAAATCAATGCGGATTTGCCGCTCTTGTCCAACTTGTATAGGTAAACAACCTCTCCGCTGACAACTACCGCATCCGTTGTTGTTTTCAAAAACGGCTCTCCGTATATTTTCAGGGTATCTCCATTGAAGAATTGATGGATATCGAACAGCTTGTTAATGCTGTTTATGCCTATACGGTACCTTATCGGCTGGTTGTTGCGGGGATTGATGCGGGCATGGTCGTACATCAGTACATTTTCCGATGGTATCCATCCGGCATAATTGACTTTACGGGGTTCCTTAAAGTGTCTCTTGCTGTTATACAGGAAACCTATTATCGACTTGGGCTTGCCTGTAATGTCTGGGTCAGCCTGAACAAGCTTGTAGGTTCCGTTCTTTTCACCTACTATGTAATAGGGTGTGCCAATCCCGTGTGAAGACCGCTTACGCTGGAAATACGGGTCTTCATAACTTTGATTTCCGGTCCTGTCCGAATAGACAATTCTGTTTGTCTTGCTTTTCTTTGTTTTGACAGGAGCTTCTGTTAATTCCGGATAATTGAATATATCCCTATCCATTATTTGTATTCTGTCGCGGATGGACACTTGGGCAGATACGTTGCACGCAAGAGTAATCATCACGGCCACAGAAAACAGATTTCGTATGAGATTCAGTTGTTTCATTTTTCAATATAACTTTGTGTCACATGGATGGACTTGACGCAATTCAAATCGTCAATTTTTACATCATCAATACTCACACGCTTTTTCCTGTTGCTTTCAAGAAAATGCAGTCCTTGACAATAGCCGTTGAAGTCATTGTATTTTTCATCATTGATGACGACCACTACCTGGTCTGCATCAATGCAAAAATATTTGTTACGGATATAATTCGTATGTTCGTAATAGACCGACTTTTGTGAGACTTTGGCGTCAGCTATGGCTTGCAAGTGTTTTTTTATATCATTCTGTACCAGTACCAACGAATCCACCGTGACCAGTTCCTCTGCTTTTTCAAAGCGTGGGAGAATGGTTATACGGTGCTTCACCGGATATTTCGTCGTATTGGTTTGTAATGAGATGGTGTATTCTCCCGGAATATCATACGAATACACGACTTGCTGCTCGTATGCGTCCACAGTACCGCTTTCTCCAAATTCCCATAGCCATGTGTCCATACCATAGCCTTCTGCCGAAAAGACCAGCTCTTCACCTTGATAACCCTCTGACACTCCATTTATACGGGGTATGGAATCAATGGCCTCATGCTCCAGCCCTGAGATAACTTTGATATACTTGTTTACGGAGTGTTTTCCGTCTATTTTCAAAGTAATAAGATATTTGCCGGCCTTACGGTAAGTGTATGACACATCCGTATTTCTCATCAGTGTATCACCGTTTCCCATTTCCCAAATGAGCCGCTTGCCTTTAATCGCTGCCGTATCGTTGACTAATAGCTCCAACCGCTCATTGACCTCATAATGAAAATTATCATTGGTGTCATACACATAAAAGTCAATATTGGCAAGGTGCGACTTCGAAGGCAGGAACAAAAACAAAAGGATACCTGCCATGGCAACCAGTCCCAATATGATGATTGTTATAGTTTTCTTATTATCCATTGCGAATGTTTTATAAATTGGCTTTACATTCTTCCAAATCCCGTTCAATCAGTGCATTGTTATGTACCAGACTGTTCAATTCCTCTTTTATGTCGAATTGGCATTTAAGCATTCTGGAGGACAACACGCCGAAAAGGAATTTCGTATTCATATTGTTTTCCTTGTATATATGCTGCAATTGGTAAATCCCATCCTTCACCTCGTCCATCTTTTGTACCTGATGAATGTTGAAGTCCAGAGAGTCAATCTCATTCCAGATGTTCTGCGCCTGCTGCATATGTGTATGCTGGATTTCAAAAATGCGTTCGGAATGGTTGATTTCGTTTATCAACTCCGAACTGTCCTCTGTCGGTACGTTGAGTATATACCGGCAAAGTATGATATAAATTGCGGCTACTGAGAAAATCAGCAGCAGGAGGAAACGGATGTTTCCCCATAGCATTTCGTCTTTTGTCATGGCTTCGTCAGTTTATTCTTGGTTAATTCCTGATATTTGATTCTACACTTTTCAAGTTGCTCCATGTTGCTTTCACGCTTTTTGCTTTCGCGGTCAAGGTCATCCATTGATGATTGGATGACACGGATCTGTTCAAGCATAGCTTTATACACTTCGTACTTGCTTTTATCGGCCTGCATCGCAATGTCATTTTCCATTAATAACCGTTTTTTGGTTATCAATTTTTGCATGTGCTTGTGTTCACTCGAATTTCGCCGCTTGGTCTTCAGATTGTTCAAGTCCCGGAACAATTCTTCTATCTGGAAGTTAAGTTCTGCCTGTTTCTTGAACACATTGTCATATTCGGCCTTCTTGCTTTCAAGAAGGGATATTCCCTTTTGTGCAGTCACAATAGTTACGATACCTCCGGTTGTGGTAACAATCAGTGCGATAGCGAATACCAAAGTAAATCGGAGTTTCGCTTTCAAACGAGCTATTTTGTTTTCTGCTTCCATACTTGCTATGATTTAATCGCTCAACCTATAAATGACCATGATCGTTTCTTTTGAGCCTCTATTGTTTCGTGACTTTCGTCTCCTACTATAATATTCTCACGAACCATTCCGATGTATTCCAGTTCACTCATTTTGTGGAACATATTGCTGAGCAGTGTCACAAATGCCCCTGCCGTCTGCAATGACTGGTTTATATTGGTATGGTCATACATAAGCTTGGTTAGGCTCTCTATCTTCGTGATAAATTCAGAGGGTGTGACATTGGTCCACTCATAGAAATATTGGAGCAACTGTTCTCTTTCCGTTTCGGAAAGACTTTGAAGAGCGGAGTTCAGACCGTTTGCAAGCTCATTCACGGCCTGCACAAGATATATCGGCGGTTGCTCTAAGGCGATTTGTTCGATAAAGAAGATTCTTGAGTTGTAAAAGGCCGAGAAAGCCTTACACAACTCAAATGTATTATTGGCAAGCGTATCTCTACGCTTGTCAGCAACATTCCTGCTGTAAATGAGTTTCACGTCTTCTTTTATCGACTGTAGGGTACGTGCCAATTGGGAAATGAATGTTTTAATCCCATCGTGGCAAGCGGAATGTTGTACCGGTGGAATATATTGATGATTGATTTTATAGGTATTCCCTTGTCTGCATACCTCTGCCACCAGCAAAAAATTCTGGCTGTAGAAAGATTTGTTGACTTGGTTTTTGGGAACGATATGGAGTTTTATGCTCGGCAAGACATACGGGTGATGCAAAGGCACCTCTTCCGGGTCCGGTTCACCGACAGGTATCAAGTGATACGGATCTACGGATATTAGTACCATATACTCGCTGTCCTCGGCTTGCAGACCGGATTCTGAAATGGTTGCACAGGGTTTCTCATCCCCGTATAAACCGTCGTAATAAACGATGGGCAGACCGCCTTTGGTGATAGCGTTGCAGCTTTTCAGGCGGACACAGAGAGTGGACATGGTATCACCTGAAATCTCTATTTCAAGATTGTCACCTATCCCTTCAAGGACCTCTCCAAGACCATAGTTATAACTGGTCAGACTCCTTCCTGCTTCGCGGTTGAGAGCTTCCGTTTGGCAATACTGGTTTGCAAAGAAATGCTGGCTGGTCAGCTTCAGACCATTGACCCAGTTTACAGGCAAATATGTTAGTGTTTTCATATATTATGATGTTTTTGTTTCTACTTGTACACGCCGGATATATATCGTTTGATTATTCTTAATCTTATTGCCCTCACTCGTCAGAGTGGGGTCAAGTATTCTTATGAACAACGGGAAGTTAAACCATTTTGAGGTATAGAACATCCATCCGATTTGCATATCTTCCTTCTCTGTTTCAATCTTGTTTTGGGGGAAACGCCTGTTTTGGTCTTCGATAACCCAATTGAACCAATTCCCAAGAGATATTTCATTGGGCAGGCGGACAACCAACGAAGCGTATGTCGGGTCTTTTATATTCCGTTTGATTTTGACTTTGACCGTTCGGAAGCCGAAGTTGTCTATGTTGTCCCAATATTTCCGGTCAAAGGTACCATAGCTCAATTCCCATGGGGTATATATCGGGTGCGGGATGTCCAGGAACAGGGTTCTGCTGTACATAATCAGATATGGGATTGCAAACCACAGGATATTTGTTGTGTTCCATGGCGAATAAGGTAGCTTGCTTATCAGTTCAAACAGCAGATAGTAGCACCATCCGCCTAAAGCGCATATTGTGGTTAGAGTGAGAATGACCGCTGTTCGGGAACTGCCAATACCGATTGCTCCGAACAAATCGGAGGTTGACAGTTTGCAGAACAATGCTCCAAGGAGGATATAGGACAATATCGTGAATGTCAAGCCTCCCCAGACGTATTCGTTTTTTAGGAAACCGAACAGGCTGGGTAAAGCGACGGCAATGGAAGCCAGAAGAATGAATATGATTAATTTCTTCAGGCTAAGTTTGCTCTTGATCGTTTTTATTCCGGTCAAGACAAATATCATCACGGCTACAAATAATGGAGCCAATAAATAACGTGCAAAGAAATATAGCAATATCTTCATATTATTAGATTTTTCATAAGTTCATATTATATCCTAATCGGTTTTCTCCGAGTATAAAATCCGTTTCTCCACGTACCAGATAATCAACTTCGATATTTCTTGTTGAAAGGATGAAAAATTCAAGTATCCGGCGGACATTGGATAGATGCGTTTTTACCTCCTCATAGTCATCTGTCGGAGTATCAAGGATGATTGTCGCCGTCAAATCATCGGTTTCGCTTATCATTAGACCATTAAGGCCTAATGTCTGTCCGACACATCCGGAACCGACGGAAAGGTAAACCGTTTCATCAATCTCATGGACTTCCAGTCGCAGTTTCACCTTCAATCCCAAAACGATAAGAAGCAGTTGCTCGATAGCAGGCAGGTTCTCTTTATACCGTTCTGCATTGCAGAGGAATAGGAACAGCTTATATTTCTGATGGGAAGTAATGGATAGTTCGACATTTTCCATAACTTCAATCATCTTGATGAAGTTCTTCTTGGAGTCCGGGTCTGAAAAGAAATTCAGATGGCGGTTATTGATACGGACCTTTTCTTTGAAAAACTCTGTATCAAAGGGTGCAAAGAATTGTATAAGCTCTTTATCCTGTTTTTCATTGGCTCGGATGGCTTCAACTATCTCCTTGTTGCTCATGCCCGGTGTGCTAAGCACCAATGGATGAAATAGTAATTCCGGCAATTGATGATAGATGCTGTTTCTTGCCAGATTCAGCAATATATATTCTTTGTCGGCATTTGTCGCCGCGATATGCTGTACCGAAACACTTAATACATCTCTGGATTTCACACGACTGTTCATACCATGGCAATTAACCATAGTATGGTCCAACAGCCGCCGGTCAAGAATAAATTGAAGTTCATCATAAAAGATTTCTGCGACAAAATTTATTGCCTGACTGCGTTGGATGCTTTCCAAGGGTTTCTTTTGCGCTAACATTGTTCCCATATCAGTTCACCGTTTCGATAGTTTATGACGATGTTGTCACCCGACTTGATTTGCTCAGAGACAATCAGACGAGATACGGACTTCTTGATATAAGTTCTTATGACTCCTGCTATCGGACGTGCGCCGTATTTGGGAGAATACCCTTTGTTTGCCAGATGTTGCAATGCTTCATCCGACAAATTCAACTGGATGTTTTTCTGTTTCATCAGTTGTTCTTGCAATCTTCCAAAATGGAGGTTGAATATCTGTTTGGCGACATTTTCATCTATTGGCGCAAACGGAACCACCTCGGTGAGACGTCCCAAAAATTCAGGTCGGAAATACTGTGCCATAACCTCGATGAGCTTTCCGGAATCAGGAGTATGTCCGGATTGTATTTGTTCCACAATCCACTGGCTTCCGATATTGGAGGTGAAAATGATTATGGAATTTGAAAAATCTCCTTCCCGGCCCAGTTTATCATGTATCTTGCCTTCATCCATCATTTGCAGGAAAACATCATAAACGCTGCTATGGGCTTTCTCAATCTCATCGAATAACACTACCGAATAAGGTTTCTGTCTGATTTGAGTGACCAGTAAACCACCTTCCTCATATCCTACATATCCCGGAGGTGCACCATACAGCAATGCAGCCGAATGTTCTTCCTTGAACTCGGACATGTCAAATCTGATCATGGCTGATTCGTCATCAAACAGTAACTCGGCCAGTGATTTTGTGAGTTCTGTTTTTCCCGTTCCGGTAGGGCCAAGGAAGAAGAATGAACCTATAGGCTTCTTGGGGTCACTCAGTCCGCTGCGTGATTCTATAATGGCATCTGATAAAGTCGTAATGGCCCGGTTCTGTCCTTTGACCCGTTCTTGCAATTTGCTCTCGATGCTCAAAAGTCGATCCTTCTCGCGGGCTTGTATTTTTCCGATAGGTATATTGGTGCACTCCGCTACAATCGCCTCTATTTCCGAAGAGCGTATCTCTTCAATAGACTGGTCGGATAGTGCCTTTAATTCTTTGATGATGCCCGACAAACGTCCTGCTTTTATCGCGATGTCATCTTCTTTATCCCATACATAGTTGTCTGACAGTTTGGTGGTCAATACGACACTGATTTTGCTGAATACAGAACGGTATAGTAAGTAAAGCGGCCCTTCAGATATTTTTTCGTCGAGACTCTTTATTTCCTCAAAATCCGCTTCCAAATCAGATACACTGGCTCGTGCATTCTTATTGCATAGCCGGACGGCAGCAGCGGTTCTGTCAAGCAGGTCGATGGCGGCATATGGCAGGCTGCGTTCCTTAAAATATCGTTTGGAGAGTGCGATTGAATCTTTAATACACGCATCTGAAATTCTCAGCTCGTAATAGTTTTCAATCCTTTTTTTATGTAATTGTATGGCACTTTCAAGTGTAGCCGTATCCAGTTCTTCAATCTTTATGATATCAAGACGCCCTTCTATCGGATGCTTTTCGATGTTCTTCCGGTAAGAATCGTTCGTGAGTGTGAGAACAAGATTTGCGGCTCCCTCGCTGATTTGCGCACTTAATATGTTGATAAGTGTGGATGCTTTGCCTGATACGCTGTTCTCCAAAAGGACCTGTAAATCATCAATCACCAGCACAGCTTGTTCCAATTGGTTGAGCTTGTGCATCAGATTGACAACTTTTTGTGCTATCTCCGTTTCAGACGAGGTTGATGCGAGCAGTTTTGCCGTATTGAGTCCGACAATAGATATTTGCTTTAACATCTCGTCTTCATTCTCACAGATATCTTTGACAAAGGCGTTAATGATGGAACTCTTCCCGATACCGGATTCACCGACAATCAGTATGCCCTTGTTCTCTGAGCGTTCGAGGCATTCTAAAATAGTACGGACCTCTTTTTCCCTACCGACGACAAAGCCACCGGCATTGATGGTTTCTTGCTTTTTTAGGTTGTCGGCATAAGGAACGCTTGCTGTTATCTGCATTTCCTCTCCTTGATAAGAATGCAACGGGGTAAGGGCATTGTAGTGGGACAATATGTCATCTTCCGAAACATCCAGCATCTCTATCTGCTGATGCGAATATACGACACCTTCACGCAATATGGCGGTAAACACACAGATGGAGTCTATGGAATCCGCTCCTAATTTAATTTTAGACCGTTCGGACTCATCCAAGACTTTTGACACTTCTTCGTCAGGCTCCACTTCTTCTGTGGAAGTGCCACTGGACCTATACATTTCGCGGTGGGTGTCAAACCATTCCATTATGTAGCCGACATCCTTCTGCATCGAGGATAAAATTTCTTTTAGACCCGTGTTTTCTGCAAACATGGCCATGACAAGATGTGACACGCCGAACGTGTTATGCTTGTCTTGAAGTGCCATTCCTCTTGCTATCTTAAGGGCAGACACCAAACTTGGGCTATAATTGCTATCATTCATACGAATTTGATTTTATAGTTTGAATTACATACAGAGCGTTCAGTCAAATCTTTTTCAAGATAATGGGCCAATTCTTCCAGATTGGGAATTTCATCTTTATCAAATTGTCCAAACTTTATCTTGACCTCTGTCACTCTGATTAATCCTTTTTTGCTGTCAGGAGATATAGTCACGCCATTACCGACTTCGACTGATTCAACATGTTTTCCCAGCTTGTGCAACAAGTAGCTTTTGATGTCTTCTTTAGATATAATCCGTTCCCGGGACAACAGACCATACCTTAAACTATTAATAAGTTCCTGTTCGCTATCATGCGTTGTTCCTCCTTGCATACAAGTGCGCAACATGATGCCTGAAGCGTCATATTTTTCTATGTTGAATTGTTGTATCAGTGTGCGTTCATTGAAACCGTTCGCCAAAGATCCGGAAGTCACCCAATATTTTATCTCGGCATTGGTCGCATCCTTTTGGGGGACACTTAAAACAAAGGCCTTTATTTTGTTATCTCCTTTTAGCGTGGCCTCCAATCCTTTCTCTATATCATTTATCTTGTTGAACAACTCTTTGAGCTGCGTCGAAAGTGCATCCGGATTCATTGAAGCAAAAGCACTCCCGTCTTCTTTCATTAATTGTAACACTTTTGAAATTAATGAGCGGGCACTGTCCGAATCAAATCGTTCAAGGTCGCCAAAATACAGGCTGAATATACCTGTCGGATTTTCCTCATACTGGTTCAGTCGGTTTACATATTCCCGGCCTTTGTTGTCTTGAAACGAGCGTATGTTCAAGAATTGTGTACGGCCCGGACATTTCAGGGGTATAATTCGTCCGGTGGAACGGAAATTATGCTGTTTGTAAACGATTTGTCTGTTTACAACCGGAAATGTGTTCAAATATACTTCCAGATTTTCAAGACTTTCTTTCGTGAATATTTCAGGAAAGACTATCTTGACCCAAAAGAGATTCTCAGAGTCATCCGGGACCTCGCAGTCGGCCACATAACCGGGAAACATTTCTCGGTAGGTATGTTTCTCTTTGGAAGCATCTTTTATACCCACATTAAAATATAGGTCACTATAAAAATCGCGGATTTCATCAAAGTAGTGCGCATTACTATATGGATCTTCAACATGAAGGCCTGTTTTTGCATTCAATCGGTTTCCTGTGCAGTCATAGAAGAAAGCCATATTCATAAACGGAAGCAACCCCATATCGGAAGGCTTGATACAAAACATTACAGAGTCCATTTTTTGCAGGACTTCTTTAGACACATCCAGCCCGACCCAGACGCAATAATCCGCTATCCGGTTTTTAGGGCCAAGGAAGCGTGTTGGAGTGCTAAAGCTATCGGTTGAATGCCTTATACTATCGTTGTATGCGATTGCTTTGACTTTTGCATCAACCAGTTTATAGGAAAACAAAGGGGTTATAAAGACTTGAATATCCCCTTTGCCAAATATGTTTTTCTCTGCATAAAAGTGATCTTCGGCATCAAGTTCGCAACATTCCCCATGATTGGGGGTAATAGTCATAAGCGCATGGGCCGGCTTTGGCAGCGACCATTTGTTTCCTATGAGTATTCTGGACAGGCGGTGAAGTATCCGTGAATCGGACTGATCTATTTCTTGATGCAGCTTGTTGGACTCATGGGCAAAAACTTCAAGCAGCAAATCTATCACGGGGTCCATATCGCGTATATCGGATACACCCCAAAACTCCATAGCCTGCTTTAATATTCGTTCCTTTATTGCGATTTGTTTCTTGTCTGACATAGTTCGATTATTGTGATAAAGGGCTTATATATAATGAGGTGTTAAAACTGAATTTCTCGTTGGTTCTATCCATTATTCCGGTCACCGTTATTTGTGCCTTTCTTCGGATATGAGATACTTTATCTATATTTTCTTCTTCTATTTCCAAAAGGGTGACGTTCACATCTACATTCCGTAGTCTCTTTTCATATTTCTCTATCGTTTTTATTAAGGAGTTTTTTACTCCTTCCTCCCAATCGCTGATTTTCACAAGTTGGTTGAACTCAAGGTCCCATATCATGGAACCAAAGTCTTCTCGGCCGATAACTTCCCCATGGTGAGAAAGAATCAGTAGCATGATGTGTTGGGCTATCGATTCCTGATAGGAACACCTTTGCAATTTCTTGGCAACAGCCGATTGCAATTGTAATGGCATTTTCAGGTAAGTCATACTATTCTTTTATTTTATTCTATTTCGCAAATATACTCTTTTCCTTGTTAGATGCCAATAAAATGCTCCTAAAAATTTGACGGTTTCAGAAATAATTCATATATTGCGCACGGTCACAAAACCAAAAGAGAGCTATAAAAAAAGTATGATATTAAAAAGTAAATTCTATGGCAATCTACAATTATGGAATTGGAGGCAACGAAGTAAAAGTCGATGCGAACGAATCCATCGCGGAAATCCCCTCCAACCGAACTTTGATAGTTCAAAAACTGACAGATGAAGCTCCTGCGGCTCCGGAAAGCGTGTATGGTTTGGAAACCATTGAAGATGTGTTCCAACGTTTTGAACCAACAGTTGACTTATGCCACGTGGATGCGGAAGGTAATGAAATCAAGGAAATCATGACATTCACCGGACTTGGAGACTTCGGAGCCAAGAAGATTAAAGAGAAGAGTGATTTCTTGAGTAAACTTGACATTGAGAAAGAGCAGGGTGTCAGAATAACTCGCCAGCTTACTTCCAACCGCGCTTTACAGAAAGCACTTGAAAATCCGGAAGTCAAAAATGCCATTATGGACGTGATTGAATCATCAATCGAGGAGATTCTGGCAAATCAAAAGAAAGTAGAACTTTAATCTTTTACTAAGATGAAGCAGGAAACTCAACAACAGACAGCCAGTACGACAACCTCACAGAAAGTCGTATCACAACAGGCGCAAAAGTCATCTGCATCGGCAATAGACAAACTCAAAGAATTTGGTGGCTTCGCTTTTCTTGAAAATATCATAGATGGGTATTCCAATCTTAATCCGGCACGAAAGGCCCGTCGCAACATCTTCCTCACGGATGAACAGTGGGAAAATGAACGTAAGGCCTTGGTTAATCGCTTAAGCGTATGGCTCAAACTCTTACGTGAGAATGACACTGCCGAACAAATGCGGGACAAGGCCAAAGAAACCGCAGAAAACGCCGAGAACCTTCTTAATCATAACTTGAAGAATGCTCTTGCCAGGACACGGGAACTTGAAAGCGCATATCGCACTATTGCGTTCTTTTACAAGAACACGGAAAGTGATAAGGTGAAGAATGTCACCATTGTCAATGCGACCATGGAGCAGCTTCAGGATTTGGACAATACCATTTTCGCTGACCACATTAGCAACGAACTCAAACAGAATTTTGACCGTCTTGACCTGCGTCGCAACTACTCCTTGCTTGTCGTTCCTGGGTATATAGGCTCAAATGCCATTTTGGATAAGTGGTCTAAAATGGCATACGAGAACAAGGTTTTTCTTGTTACAGACTTCCAAGACCTTGAAACTCCGGACGATGTAGTAGATATATTCTTCAATGCCAATCATACGAGTGGAGATGTGTTCAAATCGAATACTATTATGACCTGTAACTGGTTGCTTGGTCGTCAAAGAGAGGAAAGCGTTGGAGAAGAAGAAAATCTTTATATTCCGCCATCTTCTTCACTTGCCGGAAAAATATACAACACCTTAATGTCTCAGGTAGTAGCCGGAAAGAAATTTGGTGGACTTAATGAAGTAGAAAGTGTACGCTTCGACCTTCGCAAGAGCGAGATTTCAGAGCTTGAACGTATGGGGCTTGTGCCGATGGTGAACGAGTACAGCAAGGTTATGGCTTTCTCCGCCAAGACATTATTTAATGGAGATAATCTTGGCTTGCAGACCTACTCCGTAGTTCGTGTATTCGACTATATAACGAAGGTACTGATTGACTTCCTGAACCGTCGGGCATTTGAAAATTGGACTACTCGCACGGAAGCAGATTTGCGTGGTCAGGTTGTGAAATTCCTCGATAGTGTAATGGGACCGAACAAACTCATCGAACGCTTCAAGGTTATGAAGATTGAACAAGACCCGAATCAGAAAGACCGTGTGCTTCTTGACATCCACATCACACCGTATTTCCCGGCAAAAAGCTTCGTGATACAGCTTGCCGGTCATAAAGGCGATAATCCGGAGGATGCTATTTGGGAAAGCGAATATCATCAAGAATAGTATTGAATAATTTTAAATTTACAGATGGGCATAACTATGCCCATCTGTAAATCATTTATCAGGGTCATGTGTTGCTGAAATTATATGTCTTATTATTGAAATCTTTACTTATATGAAACTCCGAGATGTGGATATTATTATTTCTGGTACAAAAACTGGGGATACCTATTATGCAAAATCTTATCCATGCAGTGATATGGATAAGAATAGCAAAATAGAGCTCTATGGAGTCCCTGTATATTATGTCTATATCAAAGGTACTGATGATAAAGGTCAAAGTGTAAAATATACATGGAAAGCATTACGCTTCATGCCGTATTATAACCCACCAAATTTTAGTTCTTATAAAACAATTGGATGGGTTAATAGTGGCTTGCATAAGCTCAATAGGCAGCCTGCACCAGAATATAAAAAAGCCTATGAGGTACATAATACATATTCTCAACATAATGGTGCAATAGTTCTAAAAGGAACTTTTTACATTCACGCTGGTCCTGAAGATCTTACTCATATTGGATGGGGAGCAGCAGGGTGCGTTGAAATAATAGGAAGTTTTAGTGAGTTTAAAGATCAAGTAAAAGAATTATCGGGGTCAACTCAAGTTGATGCGGATAGTGCAATTTCTGAATTAGTTTTTTATAAAAAACTTTATATAGAAATTGAATATGCTACTCCACCCAATATTAAAGCGAATTTTTATAAAGAAGTTAGTATAAAAAGGAGATAAGATTTATGTGTAACATAAAATATATACTATGTACTATATTTTGTATGTGTGCATATCTTCATGCTGCTGCAATCTGTAGCGATAGTATATCTGATAAGTTTTCATATAAGGTACTTGAAAATTTCAATTATTGTTGGGATAATAATATTGTCTATGAGGATACTAATTCCAAAGATACTGCTTTATTTGTCTCGTCTCATAAATACATAATCTCTCCTATTTTAAACGCTTTTTGTAATAATGTGAACGAACAGACAGAGTTGGCTAAGATCGGATATTGTTGTAAGCATTATCTCATTAAAGTCCCAAATAAATCAAAGAAAAATATACAATATTACTCTATAGAAATCAATATTCTATCTAATATAAAGAGTCATGCCCCCATAACCTCAAAAATAGAAGAATTAAAAAAACAGGACTATGCGATTATTGATATTATATCAGAGGCTCCTGTTATGTGTCTTGTTTTTGTGGAAGCTGATTATTTAGTAGCCGTAACTTATAATATGTTCTATGATTTTGATGATGTATTATCCTTTTCGAAATTCTTTGTAAAAGAACACTTCTCAACAAAATAATAAGATGTCATTACACAGTGAATATAAAACGTAATACATCCTCTTTCAAAGAAAAAATAGAGTTTCATTTTTCGATATATAATGCTTCTTCATTCTTATAATTCTCACATGAATAATCCAACATGAAGTTTTCTTTATATGAAATCATTAGGGTCTCATTTAAATTGACTTCTCTTATCGCAACCGGAAACTATCAGGGATTTAATGTAGATGTGCAGCAAGTTTTCTTCGTGTAGTGAGTGTTCTTTTTTCAAATTGGAGATTTTCCTATAATATAGCAATAAATAAGTAAATTAATACGTCTATTATTGAAATGCAAATTTATTGGTAAACGTAGTTTTTATATTCTGTCTATTGTTTGTAAAGCATAAAAATGTATATTTGCAACAGACCCAATTGCTCTATATCAAAACAAATGAAAAGAGAATGGAATAGCTGTATAAATACTTACAGCCTACCTTGGGATATTATCGTCAATTCAGAAAAGAAGAAGTTTATCGAAAGCTAAAATAAAAATATTTCCTTTTACTGATTTTTGCAGATTTATTTTTATAACATACTATATAATAGTGAAACAGAAAGAAAAGAAAGCTCGAAATAGGAGGACAAATGAACAAATAGACAAGGAGGTAATATCCGAACTTGAAAAGCTTGTAGCTGAATATGGTTTTGGTAATGTCAATTTGAGTGCATTGATGAAAGCTGCAAACATAGAAGCTAATGTGTTTTATAGAAGATACGGCTCAATGGAAAACCTTTACGACAGGCTTGCCAAGCAGTATGATTTCTGGATCAATGATACTATTGACGTTTCCAGCCTGAACATATTGGGACCTAAAAAGTTTTTTGCGGAAACATTCAAGACCCTTTATAGGAACTTGTCTGATAACACTGTAATGCAAAAGTTGTTACTTTATGAAATGTCGGTTATTAATGAAACGACAAAGAGAACAGCAGAAACACGGGATATTATGAATCTAAATTTGATTGCGTTTTATGACAATCTGTTTAAACCGGCGAAAATCAATATTAAAGCTATTATGGCGAATCTGATTGGAGGAATTTATTATCTGATACTTCATAGGAGGTGTGCGAAAACCTGTACAATAGATTTTAGTACTCAAGAAGGGGAAAAGGTCTTTTTCGAATGGATAGATTTTCTAACAGATGCCATTTTTGACAAACTGGAAGCGTATGAAAGGAATAGAAAAGCAGCTCAAGAAATGTTATCAGACGGCATAAGTGAGTTTAAAATATGTAAATACATGGGCATCAATAAAAATGACTTAAAAATGTTACTTTCAAATAGCCATAGAAATTCACGAGAACTTTCAAAGGAAAGCTAAAAATTTTATTTATAGTACATATCATATTGATAAGTAGAATACCATAAAATATTCGCAAAGCTCCATTGCTGCGTAAATCCCTATCCGGATACTTTGTATTAATAGCGGTCATTATCTGTATGGCCGTCGTGTGTATCCATGAACATATAAGTGATTATGGACTTAATAGTCTAATCAGGTCATTGGAGCAAGGGGTATTTGACGTTAGCTATTGTCGGTTACTTTTATAATTTTTTTCTATATCCCTCTGTATAAGGACTGATAGGCTGCTACAAGAAAAATCTGACACGCTTTGTGTAGCGCATTACATAAAGTGCGTCAAGTTATTTTTCAAAGGGTACACGAACAGACTTGAAATTGCGGATAATGATATAACTATATCACTATTCACAGTTTCAAGGTAGTCTTTGGAGCTTAGTCCTGCATGTCCGTTCTCCTGTTTTATTATTCCCTGCTTTAGCGTTTTCTATTCCTTTTTTATATACTTCTATTTATCGCTTTTCTGCTGCCGTGCAACCTGCCGTGGATTGAATTTTTCCGCGAAGGTAATCGCCAGTCCCAGTCGTGTCAATGCCGGCATTCAGCCGCAAGTGAAGCGCAAAAATCTTCCTCTCCGCTGGTGAGCGTATTTTTCCTCTTCAGCCTTGCCAGATTGTTCCTGCCGCCTTTGGATGCAGAAAAAATCATCCCGGAGGTCGCAAACAGGCCAAACAGAGGGAAATAAAGAATATTTATAAACTAAGGTAACGGTAGGATTAACCACCTGCCACAAAAAGAATTTATTATGTTATACGTTCACACAATTGGTCGCATTGGCAAGGATTGCCAGGTTATTACTGGAGCACACGGTTCATTCATTGCATTTGATATTGCGGTAGATGACTATTCACATGGAAACAGCATCACTACTTGGGTAAGGGTACGGAGTAAGAAAGAGAACCATATTCGACTATCCGAATATCTTACCAAAGGACGGTTACTGCTCATTGAAGGGACACTTTCGGCTTCACTGTGGAAGGATAAGGATGAAAACTGTCAGATTCAACTATCCATTACGGCAGACGCATTGGAGTTCATCAATACCGGAAAGCGTGAGGGTACAACTTCAGAAGCAGAGAGTCCGACAGATGCCGCAAGTAATGTACCTGTACCACCGGTAGCTATGCCGCAAGAGGACAAGGAAGACTTGCCGTTCTGATGATGTGCATATAGTATTGAACAACAATAAATACTAAATGTAGTATTTACTAATTATAGTAAAGTAGGAAGTTAGTGAGTTACCTATTACTGAAAGTAGTATTTACTACATTTAGTCTATTAGTATTTTAGTATAGTAGTAAATACTAAAATACTCTTTTTAGTAAAATAGTATATACTAATTATAGTATTTACTAAGAATAGTATTATCTTTGTATCGCATATAAAGACATCAAATTATGACAAAAATTATAGCTGTTTTGAATCATAAGGGTGGGGTTGGCAAGACAACTACCACCATCAATCTTGCCGCTGCTTTGCGACAGAAGAAAAAGCGTGTACTGGCTATCGACATGGACGGGCAGGCAAATCTTACAGAATCGTGTGGTCTCTCCATTGAGGAAGAACAAACGGTGTATGGGGCAATGAGAGGTGAATATCCCTTACCGGTTATCGAACTGGAGAACGGACTTGCTGTTGTGCCGTCCTGTCTCGACCTGTCGGCGGCAGAATCCGAACTGATAAACGAGCCGGGACGTGAGTTGATACTGAAAGGTCTGATTACGAAGTTGCTTGACAGTCGGAAGTTTGACTACATCCTGATTGATTGTCCACCTTCACTGGGCTTGCTGACACTCAATGCCCTTACCACAGCGGACTTTCTGATTATTCCGGTGCAGGCACAATTCCTCGCCATGCGCGGAATGGCGAAGATTACAAGCGTAATTGAGATTGTCAAGGAACGCCTGAACCCGAACCTGAGTATTGGTGGCATTGTTATTACCCAGTTTGACAAGCGCAAGACACTCAACAAGAGCGTAGCTGAAATTATCAATGACTCTTTCTGTGACAAAGTGTTCAAAACGCTTGTACGGGACAATGTGGCACTGGCCGAAGCTCCTATAAAGGGAAAGAACGTCTTTGAGTACAATAAGAACTGCAATGGAGCCAAAGATTATATGGCTTTAGCACAAGAGGTTTTGAAATTAAAATAAGACAATATGGGCAAGAGTGATTTATTGAAAGACAGTATGAAAAGCGGACTGGACGGATTGCTGTCATCCACGAAGAAATCTCCGCAAAAGAAGGAAGCCACACCACTTAAAACTGAAAAAGAGCCTGCGGTACATTGCAATTTCGTTATCGACAAGAGTGTTCATACGCGTATGAAATTCCTTGCTATTGAGAAGAATATGTCATTGAGAGACATTGTAAATGAGGCGATGAAGGAGTATTTGGAAAAAAACGGTAAGTGAGGGTATGTTCCTCGCTTACCGTTCTTTTAAATCTGTGACTTCTGTTAGTACGTTATGCCGATATGTATTGCTACATATCAGTCATTGACAACCCTTTGTATGACAGGGAATAACCTTTGAACTCTCCCGTTGCACGCATGAAAGCGGCTGCTTTCGCTTCCAGTTTTTCCATGTCGATATTTTCGGCCTTGCGTTTGACTTCGAAAAATGTCGCCGTATCGTCCAGTTCGTTTTCAGCTACTATGTCTATTTCGTTCTCACCCTTGCGGTCCCACCAGCCTCCGATACGCGTATAGACTTGCCGTTCTATCAGTACACGCTTAAAGTAACGTTCAAGCATCAGACCGCTGAAAGTTTCATAATCCCGACCTATAATCATCTTCACACTTCCATAGTTCTCTATCTCCAGCATATAGCTGTACTTGTAGATGAAGCGGAACCAGAACGTGAAAAAATTATCCTCGATGACATACCGGACATTCTTGGCGGAACTCTTCTCGAACAGCGGTTGCTTCTTCGATATGATTTCGTATTCTTTCTCCAGCTTGGTAAGATAACCGCCGATTTCCTTGCCTACCACGTTTTCAATTTCCGAACGGGATGTTTTTCCTCGTGCAATGGCCGATAGTATGGAGAAATAGATTCCGTAATCCTTGCCGAACTCTTCGATAAGAATCGCTTTACCCTCGCCCAAAAATATGGAGTCGGCCTTTATAATCTGGTCGAGCATAGTCGTTTTGGTTGTTGCTCCTGCATCCACGAGTAGTTGTACATACTTCGCCACACCGCCCGTGAAAGCGTACAATGCCAGCAGATCTTCCGCCGTGTAGCCGGGGTTGTATTCCGAAAGAATATCTTTCAGAACAGTTGGGGTAAACGGACGCACAGTCATAAAGCGCGACTGCCGGTTATACAACGGCTCTTTCTTATCCTTGAATATCTTTGTCATCATGGAATAAATCGAACCACAGACAATCAGGTTAATACGGGACTTCGGGCTGTATAGATCCCAGATGCGCTGCATATCGCTGAACACCGATTTGTTCACACGGAAAAACTCCTGGAACTCGTCGATAAAGAGTGTGATGGGACGTTCTGCCGAAAGTTTCATCAGGTACTCGAACACATCAGTGAAGTGTTCGGCCCGCCCCATGGTTGGGACCCCCAACTTGTTCTCTATTTCAAGCCGGTAGTCCTCACACAAATCGCCTTCGGCTTTCCGGGCAACAAAGAAATAGAGAATCGGTTCGTCCTCGTATGCCTTCCACACGAGTGATGTCTTACCGATACGGCGACGTCCCGTTACCACTGTAAACTGAGCATTGTTTTTGGCCATTTCGCGAATCTTGCGAAGAGAGGCTATTTCTTCTGTCCTGTCAAAAAATCTCATATCCTTATCCTTTTTTATTGCTATTTCCGAAACGGCTGTTTCCGAAACGGCTGTTTCGTTACTGCAAAAATAATGCAAATTTCTGGTAAAACAGGCAATTGATACAGATTTATTTAGCGAAATGGCTCAAAGGATTTTTATCTGGTAAGTTCCATTCCTGTTTTACACCGTCTGGTCTTACGTCCTTCCGCTTGTCCCGTTGTATCGTTAATCATCCCTTTATAGTTCCATCCGTTTTACCATCCGCCTTTCAGCGTATTCTTCCTTTTCTATATTCTTTTAATGCCACTCATCCGGTCCATTCCTGCCATCACCGGTTGGTTTTCCAGACGCAAAGGTGGACTGCCGCGCTTGATTCCGTCGCTTTGAAGTGCATTTCCTATAAAATTCTTCCTTTCTGCGAAAGAGTAATTTTCCGGAAAAAGCGTCGGAAATCGCTTATTCGTCAGTCCTTGTAAAGCATCTGTAAATCCCAAGCGGTTCAGGCAGAAAAGAGAACCGAACAAAGGGAAAATAAAAAATTAAATATTAAAACCAATTAAATTTTTATGATTATGGAAGCAACAGCAATTCAATCAGTAGAGAAAAACATCACAATGGTAGCATTGGCAAACGTGCAGCCGAGCAATTACAACCCACGTAAGAATTTTGACGAAGCGAGCCTTGCAGAACTTTCCGAGAGTATTCGTCAGCAGGGTGTGTTACAGCCTATTGGAGTACGCCCAATAGAAGACAACCGCTTTGAGATTGTTTTTGGAGAACGCCGATATCGTGCCTCCCTCATGGCAGGATTGGAAGACATTCCGGCTGTCGTTATGGAAATTTCAGACGAAGTTGCCGAAGAAATGGCGGTAACTGAAAACCTCCAGCGCAAGGATGTTACCCCGATAGAGGAAGCAAATGCCTACCAAAAGCTCATTGATAGTGGTCGCCACGATGTGCAGTCTTTGGCGGTGCAGTTCGGTAAAAACGAAAGCTATATCCGCACACGCCTTAAATTCGTTTCCTTAATGCCCGAAATCGCACAGCTTTTGGAACAGGACGAAATCACAATCAGCGTAGCGAGCGAAATTTGCCGTTATGGGGAAGATATTCAGAAAGAGGTGTACAACAAGCATCTTAAAGAGGGGGTGCAGTACAATAGTTGGCGAGGAATGAAAGCCTCTGATGTTGCACGGAACATCGAACGGCAATATACCACCGACTTGGAGCGATACGCATTTGACAAGACCCTCTGTCTGTCGTGTCCTCACAATACAAATAATATGATGTTATTTTGCGAGGGTGGTTGCGGAAATTGCGCCAATCGTACTTGCCTTGCTGAAATGAATGCAGCATATCTCACGGAGAAAGCCGTGCGCCTTATGGAAGAACGCCCTGAGGTATCCCTCTGCTATGAAAGTTTCAACAGCAATGAAGCCGTAGTAGAACGTCTTACCGCCATGGGTTACGAAGTGGAAAGCCTTAACTATTATGCAAAGGCATATCCCGAACAGCCCGAAGCACCCCGAAAAGATGAGTACGACACCACCGAAGAATACGAACAGGCACAGAGCGAGTTCGAACAGGATTTGAACGATTACACGGAAGAATGCGAAGAAATCCGTACCCGAAGTGAAGCAGGTGAAATCATCCTTTATTTCCGTATTGAGAGCAAGGACATCGTACTCTGTTATGTTCCGAAAGTTACCTGTACTACCAATGACACAAAACAGGAGCAGACGCTTTCACCGGTAGAGAAGTTGGAAAAGCAAGACAAACGCAACAAGGAAATTGCCCTTGAAAAGACTGTAGAGGACACAAAAAAACAGATTTTGGAGGTTGATATGTCCGATTGCAAGTTTGGGCAAGACGAGGACAAGATGATTTATTTCTTCTTGCTATCATCCCTCCGCAAAGAGCATTTCGAAGCGGTAGGTATCGAGGAAAAAAAGCCTTATTCCTACCTTACAGATGAAGAAAAGATAAACATCATTGCCAACCTCACGAGCAAGCAGAAAGCGATTATTCGCAGGGATTTTCTAATTGCTAATTTCAAGAACGCATACGGCAACAATGCCATTGCATCCCTCTTGCTTGACTTCGCACAAAAACATATGCCCGACCTGTTGGCAGACATCAAGAACGGACATAATGAAGTGTATGAGAAGCGTCACCAACGTATCGAAGAGAAAAAAGCCGTTCTTTTGGTGCAGGAACAAGCAAAGCAGGAAGCGGAGCAATCTGACAAACAGCAATCCGAAGTAGGGATGCAGACCGAAGAACAGCCACAAGAGGAAGATATTGCAGCTTAACCATAATCAGTAACCAACGAATAGAGGGTGGAGTAATCTGTCCTCTATTCGTTCCTAATTTGTAATTAGATTAAGGTGAAGATGTTCACGGACAACTGCTCCAAACCGTTGTCGGGCGGCGCGTCTGCCGGGCAAACCCGCCATCCGCGCGATTATGCCTTTTCTATCCCATTTATAGCTACCTCCCGATACCCCGCCGCCACCCGTCTTCATTTATACCTATCAGTTTCCTCCTTTTTATCTTTTCCATCTTATTCCTTCTCCGGTCCCTTCCTGTCCTCGCCGGTTGGTTTTCCAGACGCGAAGGTGGACTGCCGCGCTTGATTCCATCGCTTTGAAGTGCATTTTTATAAAATTCTTCCTTTCTGTGAAAGAGTAATTTTCCAAAAAAAGCGTTGGAAGTAGCTTGTTCGTCAGTCCTGTAAAGCATCTGTAAATCCCAAGCGGTTCAGACAGAATATAGAACCGAACAGAGGGAAGAAAAATAAATCATTAAAATTTCATGACAATGGACAACATCAAAGAAAGCAAAGAGTACAAACTTGCCAAAGAATGGGAAATGGCAGTGAATAGTTTTAGTTTCAATCCCAAGCGTTTTGCAGCCGCTATACCTGATATGCACCCCACACTGCAACAGAGCCTCTATAGATTGTTTAAGGAGTGCATCATTGTGATGGCGGATGAGACACGTCGCTATGATGACCGCAATCGTGCGTCACATGAAGAAGCAAAGTGTCTTATGGAATACCTCAAGACAAATGAAAAGCATATCCCATTAAAATAACAAGCGTATGAAAACACAAGAAGTACAATTTGGCGGCAATAACTATCCTTGCCGTGTGGTGGAATCCAACGAGGGTGAAGAACTCCTTATCGGCTCGATTACCTTGCTTGATGCCCTTCAGCCCGGTAGTTTCAACGATGAAAACGAAGGCTTCGCAAGCAAGGAAGCCGAAAGAATCTATGACGAGGTTTTCTTCTTTACCGACATGGCAAACCTGCGACTGACAGACGTAGAATTGGTTGCCGAACTGAAAAAGGACAACCCGGAATGGTTCGAATAAAAAAACAATAATCATCTTAAAAATAGCATAGTTATGGAAAAAGAGTATGTAATACAAATAGCACAGACCATTCAAGAGCAGTTGATAGGACTTACCCCTATGCCCGTCCTCATGTCATGGGGTATCGCAGAGTTTGCAGCCACCATCTTCAAAGACCTGCCTGCACTTCGTATCAAAGTAAACGGACTGTTACACACCGGATACGTCATTATTGCACTTAATGGGTCGGACTATTATGAGGTATATCTGTTGAAAGGCAAAGATGCAGAGTGTGTCAATGAAGAAGTTTGTTACAACGAGTTAGGGGATGTCATTGACAGGGCAATTGAATGCGGTACTGACAAAGAGGAATACGAAAAAATTGCCATCAGCAACTCACCCAATTATTAAGCAGGTAGCTCACCTGATAAACCAGAAGAAGAGATTAGTTAGTAGTAAACCGCCAGTACGATTGTACTGACGGTTTTTGTTGTTTTTATTTACATTATATGTCAGACAGCCGGATTTTTATTTCGCGTTGCGCTTATTTTGAACGTCTTTTATCATCTCTTTCACATCTTGCCCCACTTGTACGAAGTTTTTATATAGGATGCGCTCCCGTTCCTCTCTCGACTTGAAAGTGTAGAACTTCGGCAGCGGCACATACGCCGCTTCTTCTTTCTTGATTTCTGCCATATCAAAATCTGTTTTGCAGAAGAACTTTGTAGTCTTGAACTCTTCCGATTCTTGAATATTCATTGAACCGCCCATACCTGTTTTCGTCTTCACAAAGTCCCGTGCCGTCTGACCGCATATCCATCCGGTTGCCATATCCGAGATTTTCGAGGCAGGCACAAGGTTATCCATATTCTCATTGAGATTGATACTTGTTTTGTCCCGGTCAATAGTCACGCCTTTTTTGACCTGGACCACCTTGCCGAAGATGTCATTGGACAACCATTCCAGCGTTTCTTTGGCACGTGCCGAGCCGCTTACCACATTACCTACCGTCGTAATGATCTTTTGCATACCTACCTTACCATAATCGGCTTCCAGTTGCGGTAGTTCCTGAAAGCCGAGCGTTACACTCACCTTATTGCTTCGCGCTGTACCTATCAGACGGTCTATTTTGTGAAAGTAGAGTGTCGGTAACTCGTCCACTATAATACTCACAGGAATATTTTTCCCCTGCCCGGTATTCACACGGGTAACGAGACGGTTTAGGATAAGAGCGTTCAATGCACCGATGATGGATTCCATTTCCGGGTCATTTGCAATCAGCAGGTAACTCGGATTCTTCGGGTCACTCACCTTCAGGTCGAAGTCATCGCCATCCCGGTGGAATATCCAGTAGCTCTCTTTGGTTGCCAGACGCGAGGTATAAACACGTAACGTGCCAATCATACCCTCCAATTGTTCCATTGCCTTATTTTTGAAAGCTGTCTGGAATGGACCAAGCAGCGGAGCAACCTCATTGTCAGTTTCCAGTACCTCGAAAATCGTCTGATAACTTTCATTCAAGAATGACAGAATATGTGGCATGTCCGAATACTTTCCCAGCCAGTAGGCAGGTTCCACGATATTGCCGCCTTCACGGTCGCGCACGATACCTGTCGGTTTCCAGAATTTGGTCTGCGGATCTTGCTGTCTTTCCGCATATAGAGGCTTGCCGTTGGCATCGTAGGGTTCACGTTCATAATTCACGAAGAAGTAGATACAAGCGGCAAGGAAGTTTACCGCCGAGGTTTGGAAGAACTGGTCGCTTCCGCCGCCTCCCTCTTTCTTACCCTTTTGTAGGCTTTCCAATAATGTTTCCGCCGTTTCGCTGGCCGCCGCAAGATTGTTGATGTACTTTGCCTGAATTGGATTCACCCGACGGCTGTACTCCACATCCACAAAATTAATCATGTTGAACTTGCACCCTTGGGGTACTCTGCCCAGTTTCTCGTTCTTCTTGTAATGGTAGTAGAGCTTGGTCGCCAATGTAGGAAACTTGTAGTCATACACCACCATGGCGAAACCTTTGGCCGAATGCTGTCGGATAAACGGCTCTATGATACTGAAAGTCTTACCCGATCCCGGTGTTCCAACTACCCATGTTCCTCGAAAGCAGTTGCTTACAGAAATCCACCCCTTACGGAATTTACCCTTATAGTAGTATCGCATGGGGATATTTACGCTGTATTCATTCTCGACTTTTTCTTCACATTGTTCAAAACTTTCATTCTCGAAGTTGAAACGGTCTTTCATCAATCCCTCCTTGATGAACTTTGAAATGTTGTCTAATGCGATATGTACCAGTACTACGCCAGCAATGGAGGCAATCATATAGAGAATGATATTCAGAGGTAAGGTATAAAGCCTTGTTTCCATCGTATGGCCGAACAGCCATACGGAGAGTACGAGCAGCAATAACCCACTCGTCAATGGATACACCACCTGCCGGCGTGCGTTGAACTCCAGATGCTTCTTGTTCCGCGTTCCGACACAAGTGATGCAGATAAGCAGTACCGTTGCGATTTTGCTGTACACAAGATTGCCGTCGTGGTAAATCATCCATTGTTTGATGCGTCCGTGAATGTCGGTCAGTATGCCGCCCCAGTGGTCGAGCATTGCAGGGTCAATGGCATATTCAAAGAACTCCAGCAGCACGGACACATATACCACTGTGCGGAATATTTTATAGAACCCTTGCAATTCCTTACTTTCTTCCATAAGTCAGTCTGTTATTAGTCCTTGTTTTCTACGATACCAATGATTACCTACTCTGATTACATCCATACCGAACCATGCACCATTCTCGTTCAGTTTTGTTTTTATCTTATCAAGTGTTACCGGACCGATACCCCAGATTTCCATGAGATATTGCTCGTTAAGATGAATCAGGTCTCCGATATATAATATTCCATGAGATTCAAGATGGCTTTTGATGGATGGGGTAATACCCAAACTGAATACCGGTTCCGAGAGATAGTGTACTTCTTCTGCCTGAATGTTATTCAGGGCTATTTCAAGCCCCACTTTGATTCTTTTGAGAGAATCAAGGCGTTCTTGCATCTTTTGGATGACAAGCTCGTCTTGCTGTATCTCATTGCGTAATTGGGTTGCTCTCTTTACAAGTTCGGCATTACTTCTTTTCAACTCTCCGTTAATATCCGCCATTGACAGATTACTTGTTTCAAGCTCGTTTCGTGTGCGGTCTAATTGCGTGACAAGTTCCTCCAGTCTGTCGGCATGACGCTTCAAGATTGAATTTTTTTCATTATCGGCAGTCATTTCGTCCAAAAGGTAGCCGAACCTTTTAATTTGAAAATTAATATCTTCTTTATCCGATGCTATGGAATCTGCGAGTTTTGCCAGTATTTGTCGGCATGAATTACCTTTCATGGACTTATACATGAGGACAATTCCCAATATCATCAATGCTATGCTGAAAAATATATCCGTATCTTTCATATCTTTCTATCTTTTATTCGTTTATGGTAATTATAGGGCGTACTTTGTGCGCCTGTACTTTAGGTGTTTCCTGCATTGCGCCGCTCCCCATGGAATAGAGCCATGCCTTGGCTGTCTGTTGCTTTTCGACTTCTGTGGATGTCCAGTACCAACAGTCGTTTTCATCCAGTGGTAACGGCTCACCGCCACATTGTTCGATGACAGGGTTGATTATCTTTCGCATGGTGTAGAGCAGCCGCATCTCTGCCACGGACGGTACATAGGCACTCTGCCCGTACCGCCATAGGTCGAAAACCGCTTCTGCCATTGGCGAAGCGGTTTCTTGTGTATCATACAGTGCGAATGTATTCTCATTGCCATCATAAGCCATGATGTCAGCCGATGTGCCTTGTGCGATGCCGAGGCTGTCGGCGAATGCCTGTGGAGCAATGTCCCACAGGTAAACTGCATAACCGTCCCCCTCCGTATCTCCGCGTTTTTCGGTATCGAAGACAACCGCTATCGCTTTTTTCCCCGATTGTTCATATTGTGCGTAAGGCAAGGCTGTTCCATCCTCGCAGAGGATATGTCCTGGACGAACTGCTGTATCGGGTACGTCTATATGCGTGTCACAGGCAGCGCAAAGCACGGCAGCCGTTGCCGCTGCCACCAAATGTATCTTTCGTATCATATTGCTTTCTTTTTTGTTTCCCTATTTTATAGGTAGTTTCACACCCAGCACGACACCTGCTCGCAGCACGTCCGCACCTTTTATCATCACATCGCTTTTCACTTGCCAATACAGTGTCCATCCGGCCCGTAGCACATAGTTGTGTTCGTAACCGAAGTGCAGGCCACCGAGGAACTTATTCATGTCGCTTCCGGCTGAAGCTCCGATACGCAGACTGCCATAGTGGTTGCGTCCCCGCGTCATGCACGGCTTGTAGGCCACGCCAAAACCGTAGCTGCGGTAGTTTCGCCAAAATGATTCCGGGCAGATATGCCCGCACGAAGCGCACTCTGCCCATTGTAGATAGCCGTTGACGAAGAACTCCCACGTATGGCGATAGTTCATTTCGTGTTCGTAGGCGAGCGTTATATCCATGCCGTTCTTGTAGAGTAGCCCTGTGCCAAGCGAGAGGCGTCCGCTACCTTGTTGTGCATTTGCACTTGCAGCGATACACACGCAGGTAATTATCACGATGATTGTCTTTTTCATAGTCATTCCTCCTCCAATAAATCTGCATGGAACGAATCTGCCGCCAGTATATCCTCATAGTCGATGTTCAGACTGATGTTACGGCCACTAATCTGTTTCTCCGTCATTTCGATGGTCAGTAGCTTGTCATTGGGAAAGGTCATCTTTTTCACGACAATCACATTCCGATAGCCGTGTCTGAATGTCTTGCCCGATTCCAGAACCAGGGCAGGTGTCAGTTCGATAGTCTGTGCGTTGGTTGCCTTGGCGAGTTTCTTGTCTGTCAGCTTTATCCGTATCTCATCAATGTCAAAACGAATGTTCGTCTTGTTCTCGATGGAAAAGTCTATGAAGAAGTAGTCACCCACCGAGTAGATATTGTTCAGACGCATCACCATGCGGTGTGCTTTGGTAGCTACGTTGCGGATTTTTGCAGGTGAGTTCCAGATGCGCCGTGCATGATGTGTCATGTCGGCAGCGGACATTGAGACTGCCGGATTGTTGTACGCATTACGCTCTTGCAGCAATATCTCCTTATCCGTTACTGCCTCTTTCATCCTTGTGGTATAAATCAGTGCGTATTGTGTGCGGTATCGTTCCGTCACAATGGTGACGATGGCGAGTATTTCACCATCCTCGTGTCCGCTTTCCTTGGGCTTTAGGCGAATGATGTTGTCAATGGGCTGATCGCCCGCCACCTTGTCAGTGGAAATATCCACGAAACGCACCGGTTCCGATGCCATGATGACAGTTGTTATCTGTTCGTTCACCGTCAGTTGTTCCATTTCTTCGTAGGTAGTTTGTGCGTTAGCTTTCGGTAAAATGGAAATACCTGATAGAAGCATAATGCCAAATAAATTCCTTTTCATTGAAATACAGAGTTATAATTGAAAATTCATGATTGCTTTATTCTCTTGCGAATTGATATTTGCCTTATCTGGGATGTCATCCTGCATACAACTTGGAGATTTGTCCGTAACATCTATCTGTTCGAATATGATTTGTTTCGGAAGTATTTTATGGCAGAAATAGCTGCTGTTGAACGGTACGTTTTTCCCTTTTCCGAACTGAATACGTTTATCGAACATGAGTAATTCCAGATCAGTATTCTGGAAAAGTCGGCAGGGTGCTACGTTGTTCAGCCAATAGTTGGACATCAGCAAGGCGAATGGTTTTCCGAGTTTCAGACAGCGTTCAAAGACTTCCACCTTCCGGCTGAAAGGAGGATTGGATACGAGTATATCCCATTGGGACGGTTCATAGTTGAAAAAATCCTGTCCGTTATAGATATGGGAATACACGACATGGAAACCGGCATCCTTGAATTTCTGCACAAACTCACTGTGCTTCGTATCGAAAGGACACCAGACTATCTTGCCTTCGGGTATATATTTGATAATGGGTAATACACCATATCCCGGTGTATATTTTTCATCTGTCGGATTCCCGTATAATTTTTTTAAGTAGTTTGAAGATTTCATAGGCACATGATTAAAAATATTTATATTGATTTCTTTTCCCTATTTCGCTTCATTTCTTTATCTGCCTGGCACGCGCCCAAGTACAACGTCCCGTCCGGGTCATTTGGATTTCACATTGCCAAAGAGTGCCCTTCTCCACTGTTTTGAAATTAACATTCCCGTATCTTGGTCCGTAAAAACCGGTATGTTTTTGAAAAGCGAATAAGGCAATCCTCCGTCTGTCTTCTGTTCGGAAGTTGCATATTAGGGCAAACTGCCCTCTGTGATGCCACCATTCGGTACTCACAAGTTTTCCGATAAATGTTTCGGCTTTATTTGGGGCTATATAGTCCGCATAATAAAGCCCATCCGTACCTTTGTGATATTCTGATAAATCTGTTTCCATGTCATCATCATTTTAATTCCTTTTTTCCTGTCCGTTCACTAAATACACGAAAGTTCCGTATTTCAACTTGACTTTGTTTTTCTTGATAGCTTTGCTAATGGCATTGCTTGTTTTCTGGTAGGCATTGTTCACCGCCTGCATCCCCCATTGTGCAAGGCTGTTTCCTGTTGTACTTCCCATACTCATGTTCATATTGCCCGACATTGCCCCGCTTGCTACATCCTTGCTCGTTTCCCGGAATTGGCTGTTGGGCACATACAGCCCCTCCATGCCATCTGTATCATAGAGTGAGAGACTCACTTTCACCAATTCGTCATTCACGAGGATGCTGCTGATATTACCTTTCACGCGCCCGGATGAGAATCCGCTTACCGTAGCGTACAGGTATGTTCCCCTTGCTATCACACACTCGCCAATCTCCACATCGTCAAGCAGGCGCAACCTCACGCGCGAGCCGTCCACCGCTTTGATGTTCTCGTCAATGATGGCTTGGATGAGTTTCGGTTCACGGACATTCTTCGACAGTGTGTTAAAGTAGTCCGAGGTTGTCTTCACCTTGCGTACCACCTCGCTGGGCGGTTCGTCCGCTGATGGCGTTTTCACAGCCCGGCTCTCTTCGTTGATGGTTCCGGAGGCTGCTGCTCCTTGTGGTGGAGCAATGTTGGCCGTGTCCGTTTCTGCCGAGGGTACAGTCGCGTTTTGCCCTCTCAGTCTCGCCTCTGCGAGTGCTTTCTCCAGTTCGGCAAGTGCTTCCTGTTCTCGTGTCTTGGCAGAGGCAATTTCCGCTGCCGCAGCTTTTTCCTGTTGTTCTTCCGTGAGCAGGTCGATGTCGTCCTGCGTGTATTTCGATTCATACTCTTCCTTGTTTTTATCGGGTTCTTCCCGGTCTATGTTATCTACAGCGGAGTAGTCTTGTATCTTACCCCATGATTTCGCCATATTCTCGTATTTGCTGCCTATGCCATCGTCCTTGATCTGTGCCCCCGGCAATTCGGGGTTTAGGAACTCCGTCGTCTGCAACGCCTTGTCTTGTATTTCTATCGTTTCTGTCTGAAACAGGTCGAAGATGAAATAAGACGTGCCGAGCAGGGGGAAATAAAGGATGGCGGGAAGCATATATTTCGGCTGGCGAAAATTGATTTTCTCCAATATCTTCATTATACATCTTTTAATTGAGTTGTACATATTTGCCTTCAATGGCACAATTTCTCAGTATCTCTGCGTTGTCTTCTCCGAAAGCTAATAGGATGCTACCGCGACTGGGAGAGTCACCTCGTGCTCCGTCTGGTCGGTAGAATCGGATGCGGTGGCGTAGGAATTTCATTCCCGTCGCTTTTGGGAAGATGACGTCCTGAAACATTTTGGAATCGCAACGGTTGAATAATAATGCAATGCCGTTGCCATGTTCTGCCAATTTCCGGACGAATAGCTCGATAAGAGGACGCGAATAGGGAGGATTGAGCCACACACGCCCTTCCCATATCTGGGACAACCCATCTATGTTCTGGTCATACATGACCTCGGCAGTCGGCCACAACGGACGGATGGGAGCGCAAGGGTCAAGGTCGAATTTGCCCAATGCGTCCAGTATCTCCTTTGGCGTGTACCATTCGTCTGACGAACGGACTGATTTTTCAAGCCGTGTATTCATAAGTATTCTTTTATTGTGGTTTGTCCCCTCTGTTTTTATGTTCCCTTATTTCGACTTCCTGCAACAGCTTGTGCCGTTCCCGAAGCACAGAATCCTGCATTTCCGTCGCCGTGCGACTTGCCGGACTGTGTCTGTACACAGTTACCAAGCGGTAGGCGTTCCATGCGAAAGCTCCGATGACGAATGTAAAAACGATGACCAGAAACAGCGTCCGGTGTGCGTTGGCAAAGCCCTGCACCTTGGCCGCCGCTTGGTCGATGCGTGTCGCCTTGGCGAATTTATGCCCGGCCTGCACCTCTCGCTCGTAGCGTTCCTTGTACTGCGGGTCATCTTTGTCCGGCATCTTCTCGCCGAACAACATCCGTTTGAATCCTTTGATATTCATATCTTTGGTGATTTAATAGTTACTCTTTGTTTTTTGCTCGATATCTTTGTTCAGCAATGTGCGCCAGTTTACTATGAGTAGTCCATGCGGATTGTTGTCCGTTCTCGGCACACGTTTAAGTTGCCCTGCCGTAACCAGTTCGCGCATCAGGATATTACTCCGGCGCTCGATTCGCTGCCGACCATAGTAGGTGAACTCCATATTCTTTTTGTCAAAGGAGATACTGTCACAGAATATCGAGAACACCGCGCTCGTACCCAATATATTGGAGTAAAATCCCTTTTCCTTGAGGGTATTGTACTGTGCCAGTCCCGTCTCATCGACCAGGTACATCGCTTTTTCCATCGTATAGCGGATGTATTTGTCGTCCGGTGCGAGAGTAAAAAAGTAATGGTGAAACATTTCTACGTGGCTCTTGGCCTCCACGTCCAGTGTTTCGTCCATCGTCGTGCGGGTTACGAGTATAGGTACATTTCCGTCCAGCACATACACCTTTTTCTGCGCGTCCGTCACCATTGTCCGGGCAGTCCAGATACTTGATACGCTGATGATGATACACCCTGCAAGAAAAGCAGTGCAGATGATGCCCACCAGTCGGATTTTATTCTCCAAATGTTTGATGACCATATACCTCTATTTTTTCTTGTTAGACAATCGTGTGTATTCGTCATGTAACATTGTCATGACTGTATCATGCAACTCCGTCAGAAATTTTTCGAACTTCCCGTCAAAAAGCTGTGTGTAATCTTCCCGCATGATTACATGCACGAATATCCACCAGACACGGCGGTTTCGATTCTTGGCATTTTTCTGCAATTTGACCAGTTGCAGACGATAGGTAAGGTAAGTCATCATAGGGACAATATATCGGTTGTCCCATGTAATGGCTTCGTCCAGTTCTTCATATTCCGGATCAATTCGGTGGTTAGGTGCATAAACGAGTTCTTCGCTTATGCGTTCATTTGCATAGTGCACGAAACGCTCGTTCCTGCACCATTTCTCAATTTTCTGTTGTACATTCATCTTTTGGATATTTAATATTAGGTTTATCATTATCTCATCATCGAGCCGATACCGCCCGTAGCCGTCATTTTGGCCTGCTGCGCCACACCTTCTCCAAAGTTCCGTGTAGAGAAGGCCGTGTCGCCTTCAGGTATCATCCATGCTGCCAAGTCCGGCACGAGGTTTAGGCATTTCAGTGCCACGATACTTGCCGCCATCAAGTAGCCGGCGGAGAAGAAGCTGTTTTGCAAGTAGGCCGCCATTGTCTGTTCGCTTGCTGTGATTGCCGTCAGGTTTTCTACCTGTATGCACAGTACAATGTCGAATAACAGTAGCACATAGAAGCCGACGAAGTAGAGCATTGCACCATAGAAATGTACTGTCAGATACCTTATAAGCCACTTCGCCCATGCACCTTCCCATTTGGGCAACAGCGAGAACGCCCATTGTATAGGTCCGAATATTGTTAACATGCCCAGTAGGATTTGCTGGCAATAGATGGTAGCCCACCATCCGATACGATACACAATCAGAGCGATAAGCATGATGATTTTGTCGATACCTACGATGACTCCTGCCGTCAGTGAGGTAAACCACAGTTCGGCTGCGTCTTTCTCCATCTTCGTCACTTCGTCCACTCCGGTTTGTTCCATGGTCGCTTCTACCAGGTTCGGGTCGGAGGTACCCGTGTGAGCGACATCTGCCTGTGCTTGCAAGCTTTGGTACATCGTGTCACGTACATGGATAAGTTGCTGCACTTCCTCGAATTTGTCCGCTATTTGGGTGGCTTCTGCCTCGTACAGGTCATGCGTGTACGAGCCGATGCAGTTCGGGATGTAAGACAGGAAGTCAAGGAAACACCAACTGCTCCCACTGCCAGCCATACCCGTGTCTGCTGGCGGATACCACCAACAGAGGATGATTGAAACAGCCAAAGGACGGAACAGCTTCAGCACATCCAGTGGCTCATGTTTCACCATCATCTTGTACGCCATTCCCGCTGCCATCACAATAGCGAACAGGGCAGCCAGTGCCATGCACATTTGTAGTATCCACCAGAACGGTCCCTGCGAGCCGGTAAAAGTCGCATCAGTCAGGAACTCGTTCGTTTGAAAAATCACATCGTCTATTTCTTCTTCAAGGATATTAATACCGAAATCCGAGAGTATATTTCCGTCTGCCATACGTTTTTGTTTTTTCAGTTCCCTTTGTTTACTGTTTCATCTCCGTCGCCGTTGCCACCCGTGTTATTGCCTGATTGCGGGCCGCGCACGGCAAAGCGCGATTCGTGCCATCGGTTCACCGCATCGCGGACAATACTCTCCTTATCCAGAGTACGGTCAGCGGTAGCATTCAGTAGCGTACTTGTTATCGTAGTATTCTGCCGTTTGGCAAGGTAGCCGACAAGGATTTCGTTCTGTCGAGTTATATCCTCGTAGATGCGCAGATACTCTTTCTTCCGCTGTGCGTTGGGCATATAGGCATCTTTCGTTGCATCAATGGCGCACTGGTAGATATGGTAATATTCCGTCCATCTGTCTTTATCCTCCGGTGTCCCCCCGACAGGCAAGATGCGGTCTATGTTTCGTTTGAACCGTACCATCTGTCCGTTGACCTTATCGCCTTCAGCGACCCATGCGATGTCCGCTTGACGGTCAGCCACGTTCAAGGCTTCTATCTTTGCCCGGCTCACCAATGCCGAGTCGATGGCTTCAGCTTCGTCCGTTTGGTTGTATAGGTTGACGCCCGCCAGTGTGCGGAATGACAGTTTGTTCTTGACTGCTGCCGACTTCTTATACTTGTTGTGCAGTATGGAATAGTAGAGGTCGGGCGAGAGTGCTCCCGTACCGGTTTCCATTACTGTTACTTGGTTTTGTTTCGGCGAATCGTGGTTATAGGTCACGGATTGTGCCTTTGCCGCCGTGGTTGCAATTATTGTAACCGTCACGAGTAAGAGTATTCTGTCCATATTTACTTTCGGTTATTTGTTATTAATCTTTTAATACTCAATGTGTTTCAATCAGTTAATCACCAGGATTATTCCACATTTCTTTTTATATTATATTCATTTCTAATCCTTTCCTCTCCCCGCAAGAAGTGCATATCATCCTTTTCAATACAAATACATTTTCTATTCGTATGAATACAGGCGATTGCAGTGCTCATGCTTCCAGAGGCAAAATCAAGGACTGTGTCACCCTCTTTCGTGTATGTTTTTATCAGATATTTCAACAATGCGACTGGTTTTTGATTAACATGAATCGTTTTGCCCTCTGATTCCGCAGTTTTAAAATATTTCACACTTCGTGGGTATCTCGTTCCTTTGTTTTCATTTCTGAATGTAGGATTTGGTACCTTGTTTACTCCTGTCCAGTTACTTCCTCTCTTTGTACGATTCTCATAAGGCTCACCTTCCTCCATGATTGGATAATAAGGAGTTCTGCCGTTACAAAAGATACTGATTAGCTCATGCGCTTTTAGAGGTTGCTTTTTAGCAAGAAGGAAATTGCTTGCTTTTGACTTTTCCCATACCCAGTCATATTTAAATTCGGCTAAATTGCCACAGCGTAAAAGGCTGCTGAACGGTTCGCTGCCAAATAAAGCCGTAGGCGCATTATCCTTTCTCACTCTTCTAATCTCCTCCCACATTTTCGAGAATGGTATTATCTTATCCCATTGCGAGGCTGTAATTCCAAAAGGTGGGTCGCATAGAACTAAATCAATACTTGATTCTGGGAGAAGAGGCATTACTTCAAGGCAATCGGCTTTATATAGCGTAATGTCTTTTTCAAAAACGATCTTTTTCATTACATCTTTTATTAATCCAAATGTCCATTTGCCTCTTGGTTATAGGCCAGATAGACTTGTTTGTACTTAAAGTTTCTTTCTCTGTTTGTACTTCTCCGAACATTCAGGACGAAACGCTTTTCCTGCGTTTTAAGATATTCCTTATCAATTTCGGTGTATAGAAGTCATAATCATCATTATGGCATTATTTACCTCCTTCCTCTTTTACCGTCAATAATCCAGTCGTCCCGCATTGCGCCATCGTCCGAAAGCACCGTCAATAATTTCCCGTTTGGTACGTTCCCGGTAAATCTTCGATTTCCAGTAGCCGATACGTACCTGTATGTATCTCCATGTCTCGATGTATGCCCGGTTCAAGTGTTGCTCAATGCTGTCCAGCGACTTGTTCACGGACTCCAGTACCATCAGCAGGTCGCTGGTCGAGCAGGCCGCTGCGCCCGTGGCATACAGCACGAGGTCGCTCACCGACTTATAGAGGTGTTCTCCCTCGTTGGCGATGTCCCGTATTGCTTTTTCATTGATAGTCAGTATCAGTGCGTCTGACGGCTCGATGTTCCCATGTTTCAGGATTTTCTCATGGAAAGCCTCCAGCATGGTCTTATAGTCACCGATACGGTCACTTACCGAGCTGTAGGTATCCTTCACGTTCAGCACCGTCCGCAGGGATTGGTACATCACGTCGATGACATCAAAGGCACGGGTATAGCGGTCAAGGTCGATATTTACTTCCTTGTATTTGCCCGTCTCCTCACGGCTGTACTCATGCAGCAGTTGGTTGCTGTATTCCAGCGTGCTTCGGGCCAGCAACAGGCTGCGTTGTTTTTTGTGGTCATTTATGTACGCTTCCACCGACACGATATCGAATGTCCATTGGCCCTTGGCGACATCGGGTAGTAGCGCAAGCAACGTAATGGCTATCAGTATAGTGCGTTTCATGGCCGTACCTCCTTTCTGCCACTTCGGGATGTCCGTGCGTTTTCTACCCAGCGGTCATGGCACTCTTCCACGAGTGTCAGCCTACGACCCTCGTCCGTATCGAGTTCCGGTAGCACATCCTTCAGTACGTCGATGATGTTCCGCTTGTAGTGCATCATCTTCTCCAAGGATACGAGGTCGGCGTATATTTTCGTGATACGTGAATCCACTTCTCGTGCGATTTCGAGGCGGTCACTTGACCAAAGCAGGTGGTACACGTCGCTGTTCGGTACTTCTTCCATAGGTTCTGTACGGGCATACTCGGTAGTGATTTTACAGTTGGGATATTCCCGTGCGATTTCCGATATGCGATTATTCACGATTTTAGTCTTTTCCTCGTTCGACAGGTTCGGATCGAGTGTCAGTACATCGGCAACGTGCGTGTCTGTGTATGCCGAAGTCAATTCCCAACTGATTTGGATAATGGCACGGTGAATCTTGATACCCAGAAAGTATTTCGGCTTCCGTGCGATAGAAATAGTCGCACGGAACGTAATGATACCATTGATGTTCGGCATCGTCGCCTTACGGACGAACGTATAGCCGCTCCATGTACCTCCGTCCTGCCAAGTGAGGCTATAGGCTGTCTTGCAATCCTGCATGATAGCCGGTAGGCGGTAGTAATCATCTGTCGGCACATCGTTCTCTGCTTCCGCTTCCTGCTTCGCATCTGCGTACTCCTTCTGTTTTTGTTGCCACTCGGCAAGTTCGCTTTTCAGTTCCTCGATACGTGTCCGGTTGGAGTTATATTGTTGCCGATAAGCTGCTGCGTCTTCCACGCTCGCCTCGGCAATTTTTTTCAGAAGGTCGGCGTTTTCCTTTTCCAAGGCACTAATCTGAGATTGAAGAACGGCGACTTGATTGTCCGCTTCCCGTATCAGTGCGTCCAGTTCTGAAAGATCCAGTTCGTTCTCCGTTACCGAGGTCTGCATGACGCACTCTTTGGAATGGGCGTCCAGTGAGCCGCCACACTTGCGACACTTGTATTGTGTCGAGCCTTGTCCCAGCGTCGCCCCGTCTGAACAGGTTACACTGATGGTCACGCTTTCGCATCCCTGCAATTTTGCAGCGTCCGTCGCCTGATAATAGTTCCGTGCATCGGATGCTATGTAATAGACATAGCCTTCCTCGTTGTCATTGAACTCCGAGAGGCGGGCATTGAGCTGCGCTTTGAACGTATTCAAATCCATCGAATAGGAGTCGAAGACATCCTCATAGACCACCTCCATCCGATTCCAACTCTGTGTCACGTGTATCTCGTAGGCGTATGCCTTCTTTGTCTGTTTGTTACCCTTACTGATGATATAGGCCTGTTGTCGGGTATTGATAGTATAGGTGTAGCCATCGTTGCTATTGTTGAGCTGTTGCACTCGGCTTCTTGACCATCCGGCATACCGTTCTGAATTGGCGAGGGCCTGCTCCCGTTGCGAAGCGTTCGGATAAAATCCCGGATCACTCGTGTTAAAGCGTGTCCATGCACCCCCGTTCAATATGCTGTTGTCGTCTGTCGGTGGGTAGTAGTCGCATAGAGAAATGCTTCCTTGATCACGCCGTGCGATATACCACCGTTGCGTGTAATAGTTCCCGACAGCATTGTCCATATAGTCGGTCATCCACGATGTGAGGTCGTAATTGCTGAAATTGAACAATGCGGCCACGCTATCCTGACCGCCCACCATGTCGATTAGCAGACTGCCGATGTCATGTTCCGCCTGCTCGAAGAGAGTACCGTAGTGTTCATACAGGTTGCCGATTTCATTGACTTTGCCACCCAATAGGTCATGGAACGCACTACTTTGCAGTAGAGCGTCACCGAGGTTCTCCATACCTGATGTTGCCAGCCCTACGCCCATGTTATAAAGGTTGTCAATGTCGCCCTTTAAGTTCTCAATCGTGAAATTGCCCGGCACTTTGGTAAAGTTGTCCAACATCCGTTGCCAATCGGTACCGCCCAGTTCTGCGAGGTTCAGCAAGGTGGCAATGTCGCGGTCAATTTCCAGAAAAGCGATGTCCGAGAACGACAGCGTGCTGTTTGTCACCACACTTTCGAACTGCATACACAGGCTCTTCGTATCGTCGCACACTTTCATCAGGTAGCTGCCCCAGTGGATTGCTGTTTGTGGTGAGCGCAGCATCAGCTTCGCCACCACCCATATTTTCGGCATGATTTTTTCTGCCACCATGTGGTAAATTCGACGATAGTAGTAATTTTCCGTGCTGCTGCACCAGATGCCAAGGTCGGACAGAGCCTTGTGTTCCAAAAATTTGGAAGAAAATATCCCTGCTGCCGCCACTTCTGCCGCCGTATAGTGTTTCAGAATATCATCCACCTGCTCGCGGTAGTAGCTTTCGGCTACTGCCTCCGTGCCGAATGCTGCGGCCATGGCCGCCACGGTACGAGCGTCATAGTTCACGCTGTAATATTGTGCGTGAACGTGCTGTGTCAGGGCAGGCAATAGGATAACCCAAAAGATAAACAGCCGTTTCATCGTTTCAGACCTCTTTTATGTATTCCGGTTCCTTGTGATTGAAATACCACCGTTCAGATTCGATACAATTCTCCGTGACAAGTCGGCAGAACATATCATGTATGATGGTAGTATCCTTGATGGCCCTTTTGATCCGGGCTTCTTGGGAGCCGAACCATCTCAAAAAGAAAGGCTGGTTTAGATAAGTTTCGCGCACGGTCTGATAACGTAGCCATCCCAAGTCACTTAGTCTTTTTTCACTCATCGGACTACTGTTCAGTTCCCTGAATAGTTCTTCTCGAAACCTGTTTTCATCGAAGACAGGTTTGCTGTTACATAGCCTGTCGCACATATCGTAAAACTCCTTTTCTTTGGGGTTTTCTTCATAATACCGGTTCAAATACGCTTCCAGTTCTACATCGGACATACCCAACCGAAGGGAATACTCTGCCAACAACCGTTCGATGGCGGCTACTTTGTCCGGTGTCATGTCATCCATGCGGAGCAGGTTCTCCTTGGACAGCATACAAAACTCCCGGAGGGACAAAACAGTGAGTTCCGGATTGCTGACAGAGATTTGTTCGCGCGTCAAGCTGCTTTCAAACCCCATCATATTTATCCCGTAGCCCAGTGACAGGGTGATTAAAATCCTTTTCGTTTTCATTATGATGTTATTTTAGTGGTTAAGTTCAGTACACATCCCGCTTCATTAACTTTCTGCGCAAACGGCAATGCCTTGCCGATACCGCTGGTATTCCAGTCGCGGCAATATGCCTCGATAGCCTCTTGGTGGCTGCATTGTAACTCGCGCTTGTAAAGCTTCAGAGCCTCTTTCTCCGCTCGTTCGGTCGTGTAAGTCATGTAGCACTCGCGCGGTTCTTCCACGCCATAAACACCGCTGGTCGTGCCCCGACGGATAAACACCTCGCGGAAGAAGCTGCGTCCTTCCTTGTTTTCAAGGCGGTTAATGGTAAAAATTTTCTTACAGTCCACGTCCGTTAGGCCAAGAATCGTCTTGATGGTGTCGAAACGTTCCTTGAATTTGCTCTGGTCAAGCAGCATCACCACATCCGAGTTATTGATGATGGCCTCTTTCACGATTTCGCTGCCGATGATGTCTTGTATTTCCTGTGTCACCACGCCCACACTGGCCCAGAATTTACGCGCTGTTTTGTACATAAATTTAATGTACTCCGCCATCAGCGGGCTGGCGATGGCTTTCCATGCTTCCTCGATGACAAGGACTTTGCGGTTCTTCTTGATGCGCATTTTTTGCAAGAAAACATCCATGATAATCAGCGTGACCAAAGGAAAAAGCAGCGGGTCATCTTTTATGCTGTCGATTTCGAAGACCACGAACGTCTCGTCGAACAGCGAGCTGTCCATGTTCTCGTTCAGCGTTTTTTCGTGGTTGCCGCCCAAATAGAAGTCCTTCATCATATAGCGGTATGTCGAGAGGTCGATGCCCGTGATACGGTTCTCCTCACAGATATCCGGGATGCGCTGCACGGAATATTCATAGAAAGAGTTGAATGACAGTTCCTCCACTTTCAGTTCCTTGCGTCGGCCCTCTATCTTGTCAATGATACCCTCGATGCGGACCGCGCGTTCCCGTTCGCTTTCGTGCCGCTTCTCACTGCTGTTGCGGTCATCAATAACGAGGCTCTTACGCAAGTCCTCACGCTGTTGGGGTGTGAAGCCCTCGAAACCATTGAAGTAGGCGTCGTAATATTCCGTGATGACGTGCTCTATCAGACGGTCTTCCGTCTTTGTGACCGTTCCCTGCGTACCTTTCCAGATAAGCAAGACGAGGTTTTTCAAGAATCCCGTTTTTTCTACGTTCATCTCTTCCCGATTGATGCGGAACGGATTCATCGTGATGGGCCGTTCCTCGGTATAGCTGATATACTTGCCGCCGAAATACTCGCATAGCCCCTCGTATGAGTTACCCGTATCGACCATTACCACGTCCGTCCCCTGTTCATGCAACTGGCGCACGACGGAGTTCATGTGGAAACTCTTTCCGCTGCCCGAAGGCCCCAGGCAGAAAAAATTCGAGTTGTCGGTCAGCTTGTTCTTTCCCTCTTTTCCCGTGATGTCGATAGCTACCGGAACACCTTGACGGTCAGTATAATAAATTTTTATCGGCGTTTCCTCACTATGCTGCACCCGTTCCTTGTACATCAGGCATACCGCAGCGTCGGAGAGGGTCAGAAAACGGTCATATTCCTCGTTCAGGCTGTAACAGTTGCCCGGAAATGAACTGACGAACAGTTCCAGTTGGTTGTATGCACGCTTACTGATATGTATGCCCATGCGCCCAAAAGCGTTTTCCAAGTGATTCGTGCATTTTTGAAGGTCGGTGTCGGCAGGCACGCCCACCACCATGTTGAAGTGCGTGTACACGAGCAGTTTGCTTTCACGGGCTATTACGTCCTGTACCTGCTTGATGTCCTCTACGGCCATTTGGTTACTCGGATTGGGGATGCTTGCGTGCCGGTTCTTCTTTTTGTCGAGTAATGCCAGTTCACGCTTCTGACTGGGCAGGAAAATAATTTGGTTGTACACCACCGTTTCTGCGTTCGGAATATTATCCACCACCGAGACAAGATCCACTGGCATCTCGGTATTATTCACCTCGATATTGGTATAGGGACGTATCAGCGAGGGGAGTGCGGCGCAGTCCACGTCCACGAGGCTGTACACCTTACAGCGTTTATCACCCATAGATACCGTTTCGTCGTCAGCCTTGACATTCGTCATCGAGACCGTACGGTCTTTGAAGTTCATCGCAAAGTAACGGTCCACATATTCGCTTGCCTCGGCTTTGTTCAGGAATTTCACTTGTACACCGCTGTCGCGTAGTAGGTCTCGAACCTTATAAATCTTCACGAGGAAATCGCGCCATTTCTTGCTATCGTAAGAGAAAAGACGGCTCTTCTTGGCTTCCTGTGTGATAGTCAGATAGCAAAGGCTGTCCGTGTACGGACGCCCATTAAAATAACGGAAGTACGATGCTGAGAGAAATTCTTGATTATGCTCCGGCTCGTTCGCGAACTGTTTTCTCACGAAGATGTCCTGTTTGTGTAAGGCATATCCTTCGCCCAGTGTTTGCGCAAGGGCAGAGAATAGATGCGTGAAATCGTAATAGCTGTCAATGTCCGCCGAATACTTCTGTACCGGATTTTCGATTTTCAAGACGGCGGAATATTCACCCGTCTTGGTGTACAGCACACCCACACCATCTGTATCTTCCACAGAGAAATAGATATTCTGAAAGATGTGCTTGCGCTTGCCGCCCGTACCGAACGTATAGACTGACAAGGCCATACCCGTACATAGGGCGATGAAAAATAAAATGATATATAGGGTCATTCCGATATTCGTTCATTAAATAGGGGCAGGTCTGCCTCGGCTGGAGGCGGACCCGCCCGCGTTCAACAATCAATCAGCCACACACATTGCCGTGATGGTTTTTCTTATAGTCATACTTTGTGCGAATAGGCATACACATACACTCCACGTTTTACATTTTTGCTGTGCAGCCCTTTTCGCTGTTTGAGGATGATAAGCACGATTCCCGCAGATAAGACAGTTGCCAATACGACCAGTCCGGCCACAAAGCCCATAAGACAGTAGGCGGCGATAAAGCCCACAATGGCTCCACCAGCCACGCCTGCCGCCCAATAGATGTAGCGGCCTTGTAATCCCATCAGCTCCAAAGGCCGTTGTAACCCCTTGAACAGCGGATAATCCGGATAACGTCCGTCATTAATCATTTCTTGACTGTTTATGCGTTAATTCCGAAGAACAGAGGTAATGCTTGGGCTGCCGCAATCAAGAAAAGGCACGCCCCAACTACCATCATGATCTTCTTCTTGACATCCTGTTCCTCGTTGTTCATGGCGATATACACCGAAATGGCTCCGATGATGGCCACGACACCAGCAATGGCATAGCAGAGTTTGACCATGACAGGAACGTATTTCACAATTTCCTCCGCTACGGTTGATAGAGCTGTCGTACCGGCCGAGTAATCGCCTGCCGTACTTTGAGCCATAGCAGGTATGCCTCCCAACAGGGCAATGATTAACATTCTTACTTTGGTGGAAACTTGCATGATGGTTTTCTTTGCCTTTCGGCACATTCTTTTGAATTTCTGAAACATATTTATTACATTTTTGTGGTACTCTTGTTTTTTTTTGAATTTATTTTACACTTCTGTCAGCCACCTATATGCGGTAGCCGAAGAAAGCAGGGAACACGATTGAAGCACCAATGATGAAGAGGCACGCACCGACAAGTGATACGATAGACTTCACCACGCCGTCCTCGCCTGTGTTCATTTTGATATAGATCTGGAGCGCGGCAACGACTACGAAAACCGAGGCGACAGCGTAGCAGATGTACAGCACGTACAGCATCATCGTCACCACGAAGTCGTGCATCGTTGCCAGTGCGTCTGCACCCCAACTGTAGTTTACGCTGCCACTTTTGGCGAATGCCGCATAAGGGACAAAGCACAGTGCACATAATATTTTTTTTGCTTTCGACATTTTACAATCGGTCTTTGAGAGGTTTCCACACCAGTTCCGGACGGTTGCCCGTCTTTCCTTTGGCAAGCATCGCTTTGTACAGTTCGTCTGCCGTGTATGCGTCTGACAGGTAGGTCGCGGTTTCTTCCATCTGTTCCTCCGCTTGGGCTTTCAGGCGTTTTAGTTTCTCCGCCACGGCTATCTCGCCATTATTGTCTGCGGTTTCCGTCTCCTGTGGTGCAGGCGAAGCGGTAGGGGCAACATCTGTTTCATATTTCTCATTACCCACATTGAATCCCGTATCGCTCTCCGTCACGTACACACTCTGTTCATCTTCTGGCGCACCGAGGTCAAATACCTCTTCTTCCGGCTTGCCATTTCCTTTTTTTCCATAAAGGTCCTGCACGATGATAACTGCATAATAGACGAGATAGGCAACCGTCAGGACAATGGTGAAAATAAAATATGATTTCATATATTTTTGTATAATATGATTTTTATATTTGGTTGTGTGTGCAAAATAAGAATGGATAATTTGAAAGATAAAATTATTGATTATAAAACGTATCGTTTTAATATAATATTTTTTCAAAATCCAAAAATCATATTTCAAAATCATATTCAAATATAATTTTAGATAAGAAAACAGGAAAAGTCGGGATATAAAAAAAAGCCCTCCGTGATGAAGGAGGGCTTAGGGAGCGGTTTTTTCATTGTTTCTTCCCACGTAAGTAGTCGTTCAGGTCTTTGTAACCGGCATAACAGTTTGATTCGTTATAGACGCATCTGCCATACATCCCGGCTATGGTTTCCACTGTCTTTTGTCCGGCAAGGTCATTGTCAAGGTAACAGTGAATATACGTGTATTTTTGCAAATACGTTAATGTCCTTTTCAGATTACTGACCGAGTTCATAACAAGGTAGTCACAGGGGGCATTAATGCAAATGGCACTATCGTCCGTCTGTTTTAGGGTTAGATAGGACAGAAAGTCCATGAATCCTTCAAATAGGCAGACACGGCTCTGTGCCTCACCACGCGATTGGGGTATCAAGGAAATGTCCTTGTTCTTGATACATCCTTTGTAATAAGGGTTTCGTACCTCGTATCCACCGGATATATTGCCAAAGGCCAGTGCAAAGTAACGTTTCTGGCGCAGTTCGTAATGGACTTCCTTGCAGAACATTCGTCCGATATCCGAATCAATCATACGTGAATGGAGATATGAGAGCAGTGCGTGGTGTCGCAGCGGCACGATAATCAAATTCTTCATGTCGGCTTCCACTGGTCGAGAGGTTGCGGGCAACGCCCGGGGTCTCGGCAGCGACACACCATTGACATACCGTTTGATGTATGCTAATGCTTCACTCACACTTTTAGTTCCGCAAAGGTACTTACCCAGTTCCACAAGGTCGCCTCCGGTGGCCTCGCCAAAATCATACCATTCATTCAGCCGGTCATTGACTTTGAACGATGGCGTCACCTCTTTCCTGAGAGGCGAAAGATACCAATATTGCTCTGATTTCATATACTGCGCACGGTGGCCGAGCTGGGCCAAAAAGTCCACGATACGCACTCGTTTTGCTTCGTCTATGGTCATATTAAATTTCTTTTCACTTGTTTGTACAAAAGCGGTTTAGTTTAGTTTGCGCCCCTATATATATAAATACTAAATTAAACTGAATTATATAGGTCCGCGCCCGCTCTCATTCTTCATCGAAAAGCATGGTTTCTGCCTGTGTCATGTCATAATAAAAAAGTTTATCTCGTTTGATAACCAGTTTTAAGGTGTCAGTCAGATATTGCAGCAGTTTGACCATTACGTTTCTCCCACGCTTAAATCCGATTGCCTCGTAAGCAGTCATCATGGCTTGCAGCATATTTTCAAACCCACGGATGGGTTTGTCTCCAAACGCAGCGGAAAGGGCTTCACGGTGCTGTTCGATGCTTAGTTCCATAAAACCCGTCCGTTGTTTCGGTTTCTGATGTGGGGCATTCTCAAACAAATGCCCTTCTGCGAGAACCGGGAGCCCACCCTCATTGACAGTGAAAGCAAAAGGTTTAAACTCTTTCTCACGGATGTGTAACGCATGAACTTCGCTGACGTTGGGACAATCGTTGTTTTTGCTGATGACCAGTACAGTCTCCGCCTTGTTGCTCATTTCCGTACCGATATGCCCGCGCACATTGTTATCTCCTTTATTCAAGTGTAGCACACAGTGGATATGCAGGTCATACTTTGATGACCATTCCATCATCTTGTTAATGACTTCCACAGACTCACCGGTACTGTTTATATCAAGCATCAGGTCACGGATACCATCGATAATTACAAGTCCGTATCCTTTTCTTTGGCGTAAGGCGTAGTCGATGACCCCAATGCGTATGGCCGGAGAGTATTCGCGCAAGCAAATAAAGTCGAGGTTTTCACTGTCGGTTGTAGTGGGCAGTCCGGCAAGCCGCAAGATGCGTTCCAGTACATTATGACAATGGAAGCGGCTCTGCTCCGTGTCCACGTACAGAATCTTGCGTTTACCTTCCGGGAGGTGCGCCCGGTAGTTCAGCACTTGTTTCCCTGCCAGCGATGCAGCGACAATGGCCGAAACGTTAAATGTTTTTTTTGATTTCGCCTTGCCGGTTGATGCGCTGAAGTTGCCGAGCGTAGCAATGGTCGAGTTGTCTATCCAGATAATCTGTGGCGGCGTTTCATAGGTATCCGTCGCCCGAATCTGCGAGGCGGAGAGGATATCCGATAAGAAATCCTCCTCCGGCCTCATATCCACATTATATTCAGTTCTTCTTTCGTTTTCCATGGCGTCTTTGATTAAAGAAAGGTTGTGTGGCAGCGGCCTCGTTTGCCATACGTGCTGCTTCATCTACGGTTGGTTCATAATTCTGCAAAAGCCATTCGTCCAGATCTTCTTTGGCGAAATATATCATTTTGCCACGTGGCTTGTAGTGCGGAATCTCCTTGCCTGATGTTAGCTTGTACAGCATACTCTCGGATATTCCGATATACATACAAGCCTCTTGGAAGGTAAACACCTGTTTGGTGGTATATATATTTTTTTCCAGCAATGCGATGCGTTCCAACAGACTTTCTATCGGATCTAATTTCTTTAGGATGGCTTCGACGCTTGTAAGCCGTTCACTCAGCCGTTCCATGAATGTCAATCTATTATTTTGCATAAATGAGTTATTATAAATTTAGACAATGAAGTATATCCTCCGTTATGTAGCGCGCTAACGGAGGTCAAAGATAGGGCAACCCAAAAGGTCAGCGTGAGTTTGTACCGTGATAGTAACCACGTATCACGGCAACTGTCACGCTTTTACCTTTCACATACTTCGCTTATTGGCACTTCTTACCACTCTCTCAGTTCATCAATAGCTCGTCTGATACCGTAACCTGTTGATGTCATGTTGTTACGCAAGGCAGACAGAGCGGATGAAAGGCTTGAAGCTGAAACGAATCCTTTTCCATCCTTGGTTTGCAAGAACCGCCCACTACTAAGAACGGACTGCCATTTGGCTTGGATAAACGAGTGCTCAAGGAGTGTATCAAACAGGATGGCCACATGGCGGATATTGTTTACACGAATACAGAATCCTTCTTTACAGGAAAGCAGGGCTTCCATATCTTCAACGTGTAGGGTAGAAACGCAAAACAGATGATAAGCATTGGCACAAGCTGTAATACCTATCATCTGTTTACGAGTGAGATTGCATCCAAAAGAAAGAGGATAAATTCTTGTCGGTCCATCTTTGCAGCACGTGACGGACTGTGATGGTGGCACAAACGTATCATACGTTCGTTTCAGTTCCATACACTTCTCGAACGAGAAGTCTGCTTCGGTAAAAAATGCTCGGATAAGATGGGAGCAATCGTTTAATAGCCCCTTGACGATATGAATGTTCATTTCATGGCAGTTCCGGCAGACCGCATGGTCACAGTCGATATACCGGTGGCTGTTTACGAAATCCTCCACGTAACGGTAGTACTGCTTATTGCCCGTCACGACATCACGGAGATACATTGTTTTTGCTTCAACGAGCAATGCGAATAATTCTTTCGCTACATCCTGTTCTGCAACAAAATGGTGCAGATGTTTTTTCCCTCCAAAAAGAGAGAGGGTCATTGTTAGGTCTTTTCATGATGAAATATTTTAAATTGGATTTATATGATATATTATAAGAGTGTTGCTCCCGAAAGAGAATCCTGTCGGAACAACACCCTTATAAGTGGTTACATATCTGATGTTCATTGCATTGTCAATCGAATAAACCGTTGGTCAGATTTACTGCATCGTCTTTTTTCTTATTGACGATTTTGGCATACACTTGGGTCATCTTTACAGATGTATGACCGAGCAATTTAGATACAGTGTACAAATCGGCCCCCAATGTCAGCATCATTGTGGCGAACGTGTGGCGGGCGGTATGAAAGGTGAATCGCTTGGAAATTCCGGCGGCTTTGGCCCATGGTTTGATAAGCTGGTTGATACCAGAAGGCAAATCGAACACATGGTCGTCTGCTGTCTTGTCCCCACGTTCCGGCATCCACTTCAACGCTTCATTGGAGAGCGGAAGGTAAATCGGTTCTTTCGTCTTCTGCATGGCTACTGCCAAGCGGTATTGGCCGTTGTCAATAAACACATCTTTCCATTGCAATCCGATAATGTCACTGATACGTAGTCCACAGAAGCAGGAGAACAGGTAGGCACTTTTTACCCCTTCGTTCTGCATTGGTGTAGCGATTAATGATCTCACTTCTTCAATAGTCATATACGAACGCACACTTTCCGGCATCTTGGGCTTCTCCGATTTTTCCATTTCGTTGAATGGATTCTTTAAGATCCGTTTCGCACGGACAGCGGCATTTAACGCACCGTTGAAAATCTGGTAATAGGTATTACGCGTAGAAGCCGAGATGGGTTTTCCTTTGGGATGGTAGTTTGTCAGCATATAGTCGATATAGCCGTGGCAAAAAGTGAGGTCAATCTGATTTAATGTGAATCTTTCTCCTGCATACTCTTTCAAGATACCGGTAACAGATTTTATCTGGCCTATGTTTTTCTTACCACGTTTCTTCTGTTCCTCTTTATAGAGTTGCATCCAGTCCAGCAGATAAACCTTATCCTTGTGATTCATGATACCGGCTTCACCACTTGTCAACTCTATGATACGCTTCGATTTGATTGCATTTGCGGCAGCCATTGTCGTTTCGTTCTGTTGGCGGGCATTACGATCCGTTTCCGGAATAAGATACATTTTCAGATACTCGTATGTCCGCTTACCATTTCGGTATATATCCAGATACAAACTCTTGCTGCCATTGGCCAACTCCTTCGTCCGAAGACGAATCGGCTCCTTTACTTTTATTGGCTTTCTGGTCCTTGGCATATTTGTGTCCTTTTATTCGTTATTTCCTATCACAAAGGTACAAATAAAAACGAAATGAAGAAACAAACAAGAAACAAAAATGTACCTAAAAAGAGCAAAGCAACTGAAAACGTAGAAAACAACTGAAAATAAAAACTCGTATATAAATTATTGATATATAGATGATTTATCTATATTTATTTGGAACTTGTTTTCATTTTATATATGTCTTTATGATTATTGCAAATATACTGTTTTCTTGCTTTTCTACCCATAAAGTCACACAGATTTGTGAATTGTCTTAAAAAATGAAAATATAAAAATATGTTGCAAAACATAAAAAGTAGCATCTTTATTAGGCAATGAAAGAAAAAGTAGTTATCTTTGCGGCAGATTTCTCAAGATAATGAAGTTTGTTCTTTGTAAAAAGATGTACTTCATCAGGCAATGTTCCGGGTAGAAATCACTGTGAAAGGGCAGTCCCGGATAGTATTAACTAAAATCAAATTACATGATTAAAAGTGTAAAATGGTTTTTTGTTGTATTAATTTTAGGTTCCCTAATCTCTCTGAGTTTTAGCAAGGAGAGCGTTCCAGCAGAGAAACTGAAGCTGGGTGATGAAGCCCCTCAGTTGATGCTTTGCGATTCTGTGCAGTTGCTCAATCTGCACAATGCCCGTGAGGGTTACACTTTATTGAGCTTCTGGGCAAGTTACGATGCGGCGTCCAGAGAAAAAAATGCTGCATTGGCGCATCTGGCAGAAAAATATAGCCAGATAAAGTTGATTTCTGTTTCTTTTGACCGCTATGCATCGGTTTTTAATGCAACGGTAAAGCAGGATGGATTGGCAGAATCCGACTGTTATGTAGAAACAGATGGTTCCGATTCGGAGATTTTCCGGGCATACGACCTGGAGCGTGGCTTTAAGAATTATCTGATAAACAGCCGCGGTATAATTGTGGCTAAGAACGTTACCACAGCCGAATTGGCTTCTTTCCTGAATTGATTTCGGGTAGGAAGGTGGAGGTAGAAAATTTTTGAATACAACAAAAAGCAAAAAGTTGCCCTCTGTACGGATTTTCCGGGAGTGGGCAACTTCTTTTTTACTATCAAATCTTATCTATATAGTGAATTTTTCCTTCTATATTCAGTTATTGCCTTTATTAAAGATTTTTATTAGGGCTTTTTACCCTTCACGCCCTTCACACAAGAGTCAGTAGAAGGTCTGGATGTGAAGATTATATTTCAGGCATATAATGTACGAGGAAAATGTGAGCCCCATAGCATTATATGCCTGAAAAGATAGTATACTGTTTTATTTAGGTGCTTTACGATACAGGTAGATGGCAATAAAAAGATATAGCACATTGGGTATCCATACTGCAATGGCAGGCGACATATTACCGTTTATGGCGAAGGTCGATGAGATAGTCTGGAACAGAATATACGAAAAACTAAGTCCCAGTCCGATACCCAGATGCAGTCCCATGCCGCCTTTTACCTTACGGGACGATAATGATAGTCCGATAGATGTCAGGATAAATGCGGCAAACGACATGGCAATACGCCGATGATATTCTACCTCAAATTCTTTAATGTTGGCAAAACCTCGTTGCTTTTGTTTGGTGATATATTCCCGAAGCTGTGGGCTGGTCATTGTTTCCTGCTGTCCACGTGTAATCAGAAAATCCTGAGGTTCCATATTGATGATAGAATCCAGACGGTCGCCCCGCGTGATGTGTTCGCGCATACCTTTCATTTCGCGTATCATGTAATCTCTGATGATCCAACGGTGATACATGGTTGTATCATACGTTGCCCGGCGAGCTGTAAGGTGTGATACAAGTTTATGATCTTCGAATTTGTCCAGCGAAAAATGATAGCCACTCTTGCTGTAGGCGTCATATCTTTCCATATAAGCGACCACTCCACTGTCTACTTCCAACTGGATATTTCGTGCGTAGTCTGCCGATTTCTTCTTCTTGTAGAGCTCTTCAAACCTCAGACGGGTAACACTTCCTGTTGGAATTACTTCCGTACCCAGAACAAATGTCACGGCCGAAATGATGGCAGCCGAAATCATATACGGTACCATGAGTCGTTTAAAACTCATTCCGGTAGAAAACATGGCAATGATTTCGGAGTTTTCCGCCAGCTTTGAGGTGAAGAAGATTACCGCGATAAAAACGAACAACGGGCTGAACAAGTTAGTATAATAAGGTATAAAGTTCAGATAGTAATCAAATATGATTGCTTTCAGCGGTGCCTTATTATTGATAAAGTGGTCAATGTTTTCGTTGACGTCGAATACTACGGCAATAGAGATAATCAAGGCGATGGCGAAAAAGTAGGTTCCCAGAAACTTGACAATTATATAGCGGTCAAGTCTTTTCAGCCATTTCCTTTTTAAAAGTTCTTTCAGTTGGAGTTTGCTTATCAGTTTCATTACCGGAATATTTTATAATCTTGTAGAAATGCGTTTCACCATAGCAGGTTTCCAGGTAGAGAAGTCACCGGCAATGATGTGTTTACGCGCTTCGCCCACCAGCCACAAATAGAAAGCCAGGTTGTGGATAGAAGCTATCTGCAGGGCCAGCAGCTCTTGTGCGTGGAACAGGTGGCGTAGATAGGCGCGGCTATACATTGTGTCTACATACGAAGCTCCGTCGGCTTCGATGGGAGAGTAGTCGTATTCCCATTTCTTGTTGCGCATGTTCATAATGCCGTCTTTGGTAAAGAGCATTCCGTTTCGTCCGTTACGGGTTGGCATTACACAGTCGAACATATCGACTCCGCGTTCAATGCCCTCCAGAATATTTACCGGAGTACCTACCCCCATCAGATAACGTGGCCGGTCGGTCGGTAGTATTTCATTGACTACTTCAATCATTTCGTACATCTTTTCAGTAGGTTCGCCTACTGCCAGTCCGCCGATTGCGTTACCATCGGCATTTTTCGATGCGATGTATTCGGCCGAGCGGCGGCGCAAGTCCGGATAAACGCAACCTTGTACGATAGGGAAGAGCGACTGCTGGTAACCGTACTTAGGCTCTGTTTCATTAAAGCGGGTGATACAGCGGTCCAGCCAGCGGTGAGTACGTTCCATCGACTTCTTCGCATATTCGTAATCGGCAGTGCCCGGAGTACATTCGTCGAAAGCCATTATGATATCGGCTCCGATGGTACGCTCAATATCCATCACACGTTCAGGAGTGAACATGTGCTTGGAACCATCGATATGAGAGCGGAACTCTACTCCTTCTTCCTTCATCTTACGGATGCCGGCAAGAGAAAAGACCTGAAAGCCGCCGCTGTCTGTCAGCATCGGGCGGTCAAATCCGTTGAATTTATGCAAACCACCAGCCTTCTCCAGGACATCAAGTCCCGGACGCAGGTAGAGGTGGTAAGTATTTCCTAAAATAATTTGTGCCTTTATATCGTCTTTCAATTCGTGCAGGTGTACGGCTTTTACACTGCCCAGTGTACCTACAGGCATGAAGATAGGCGTTTCTATCTGTCCGTGGTCGGTTGTGATAAGTCCGGCACGGGCATTCGAACGTGGATCAGTATATTGTAATTCGAATTTCATATTCTAAAAAACAGGCTTTTACTTTTCTTTCTCTTTTTCTTTTTCGTCGGTTACAGTAAAGTCTATGGCATCGGTTACTTTTTCGTCTGTCAGCGCCAAGGCAAGTACCTCTTTAATATCTTTTACGTAGTGGAAGTTCAGTCCTTTCAGGTATAACGGTTGAATTTCCTCTATATCCTTACGGTTTTCTTCGCACAAGATAATATCGGTGATGCCTGCACGTTTTGCCGCCAGAATCTTTTCACGGATTCCACCTACCGGCAATACCTTTCCACGGAGGGTTATTTCTCCCGTCATGGCCAGATTAGCCTTCACCTTGCGCTGGGTAAGTGCAGAAGCCAGTGAGGTGACCATGGTTATACCCGCAGACGGTCCATCCTTAGGAATAGCTCCTTCCGGCACATGGATATGAATGTTCCAGTTTTCGAAGATACCCTCCGGCAGGTCGAGCAGATGCGTATGGGCTTTCAGGTATTCCAAAGCCAGCATCGCCGATTCCTTCATGACATCTCCCAGATTTCCTGTGAGGGTAAGGCGTCCGCCTTTACCTTTGCTCAGGCTCGTTTCCACGAACAGAATCTCTCCGCCTACGGCAGTCCATGCAAGTCCCGTAACTACGCCCGCATAATCATTTCCCTGATATTTGTCGCGCGAATATTCGGGAACTCCCAGATATTGGCGGATATCGGCTGGCTTCAGTTCGTGCAATCCTTCGAACTTGTCGCTGGCAATTTCGAGAGCAATCTTTCTCATTACCTTGCTGATCTTCTTTTCCAGTTCACGTACCCCGCTTTCACGCGTATAATTCTCTATGATATACTCGATGGCCGCTTTGGTGAATTTTACATGTTCTTTCTTCAGACCGGTAGCTTCCATTTCCTTTGGAATAAGATGGCGGCGTGCAATCTCGATTTTCTCTTCAGTAATGTATCCGCTCACTTCAATCAGTTCCATACGGTCGAGCAGCGGAGTAGGGATAGTTCCCAGATTGTTTGCCGTGGCAATGAACATTACTTTCGACAAGTCGTAATCCAGATCGATGTAATTGTCGTGGAAAGCATTATTCTGTTCCGGATCCAGTACTTCCAGCATAGCCGAAGCCGGATCTCCCTGACGGTCGCTGCTGAGCTTATCTATTTCGTCGAGGATAATGACCGGGTTTGATGCTTCTGCCTTGATAAGACTTTTGATGATACGTCCCGGCATGGCTCCGATGTAGGTTTTACGGTGTCCGCGTATTTCGGCTTCATCGTGTACGCCTCCCAACGACATGCGTACGTATTTACGCTTCAGGGCTGCGGCGATAGATCGTCCCAGCGAAGTCTTACCGACTCCCGGAGGACCGTAAAGGCAGATAATCGGTGATTTCAAATCTCCTTTCAGTTTCAGCACGGCAAGATGTTCCAGGATGCGCTCCTTTACCTTTTCCAGTCCGTAATGATCCTTGTTCAATATCTTTTCGGCATTAGGAATGTTCAGTACATCGGTAGTATATACATCCCAGGGCAGTGCCAGTAAAGTTTGCAGATAAGTAAGCTGGACGTTATAATCGGGCGACTGGGGGTTGATTCGCTCCAGTTTCGAAACCTCGCGTTCGAAAACTTCGGCCACTTCCTTTCTCCATTTTTTCTTCTTGCCCTTGTCACGCAGTTCGTCTATCTCGTCTTCCTGACCGCGTCCCAGTTCGTCTTGTATATTCTTGATCTGCTGCTGCAAAAAATATTCCCGCTGCTGTTTGTCCAGGTCTTCCCGTGTACGCATCTGGATATCTTGTTTCAGATTGGCCAGTTTCGTTTCGCGGTTCAAAATCTGTATCAGGCTGTAAAGGCGATCCTTTAACGTGTTTTCGCTGATCAGTTGGAACTTGTCTTCTATCGACAGAGGGAAGTTGGTACAGATGTAATTGACAAGAACGTGGTTCTTCGGCAGATTTTTCAGGGCAAAGGCAATGTCGGGACTCATGTGGTCGGCTACATCAATAAAGTTGTTGCTCAGTTCGACGCATGTATCCATGAGTGCCTTGAATTCATCCGAATCCTTAGGCTCCATCTGTTCTTCTATCAGGCTGACCTTTCCTTTCAGGTAAGGACGTGTTTCCGTTGCTTCATCCAGATGCACCTTTACATTGCTGGCCTGCAGGATTACAGTTGTATTTCCGCCCGGCATTTCGAATACGCGCAATACGCGTCCGATAACAGCAACAGGATATAAATCTGCCAGTCCCGGCTCTTCCACTTCCATGACTTTCTGCGTAGCAATGACGATATGTTTCTTTTCCTTCATCGCCTCGTGTACGAGTTTCAGCGTAGTGCGTCTTCCTGCTGTTACAGGCATGACCACGCTTGGAAACATCACCATGTTGCGCAACGTCATGATGGGAATTTCCTTCTCCAGTTCATCGGCAGATAGATTTTCGGGTGCAGTATCTATTTCGGCAACCATTGAGAGTTCATCATCGCCTGCTTTTTTCATCAAACTATCTGTGTCTATTTTTTTTCTTCTTACCATATTCGCGTTTTTGTGTATTTAAAATGAGAGCGTATTTTTACAAAGCTCAGAAACGAGTACAAAGTTAAACATTCCGCTTCGAATACGGAAGCAGATTTGTTGCAAATACAATGTGGCTAACAAAATAAATGCTATTTTTGCGCCCGAAAGCTGCATAATTTATTTATTTTTGACGGAAAATAAGAATTGTAAGTAATATGCCCAATCCATATTTCAAATTCAAACAGTTTACTGTTTACCATGACCGATGTGCCATGAAAGTGGGAACAGACGGGGTGCTTTTAGGCGCATGGACGGAAGTTGCCGGTGCCAAAAGAATTCTTGATGTCGGTACGGGAACAGGACTGATAGCACTGATGATTGCCCAGCGCTCGCAGGCTCCCGTCGTTGGTATAGACATTGATGAACAGGCGGTAGGACAGGCGCAAGAAAACGTGAAGTCATCTCCCTGGAGAGAACGGATTGATATTTGCCGCAAGGATGTGAGGCAGATGTGCCGGGAAGCCGACGGGACGTTTGATGTGATTGTTTCCAATCCGCCTTACTTCGTGGAAAAAGTTCATTGCCCCGACGCGCGCAGAAATGCAGCCCGGCATACGGCCGGTCTTACCTTTGCCGACCTGCTGGCAGCCGTGGAGAAGCTGCTGTCCGAAGAAGGCGTATTTTCTGTTATCATTCCGGCAGATGCTGCCGACGACTTTATGCTTCTGGCTGCCGACGTACATTTATATCCGGTGCGTAAGACCTTGATACACACTAAACCGGACGCTGTACCCAAACGTGTACTGCTGGCTTTGGGCAGAAAGATAACTGTGTGTGATACGGAACATCTGGTCGTGGAACTTGAGCGACATGTATATAGTCCGGCATATATCGAGCTTACAAAAGATTTTTATTTAAACATGTGATTATTTTCATTTAGGCATGTGGCTTGAATCGTTATGAAGTTCTCTTGAAAATTTGTACAAATTTTCTGAGTTTTTGTACAAAAAATAGGAAAACGTCCCGATGTTTTTAGAAGAACATCGGGACGTTTTTCTCATATCGTGGTGACGTTTTCCGGAACCGGTGCCGTCAATCTCTTTTCGAAAGCCGGCGCAGCAGATTGTGATTAATCTGAAGCAGTTCTTTATGCTTGCGTGTGATGGTCGATGTAATAGGGCGGCTGCCTATAAAATCGGTGAAGTGCTGGAGCACGTTGAAGGCCTCAATGGGCGACTTGCCCTTCTGAGGAGCAATGACTTTCAGCCCTTTAGAGATAATTTCTACTTCCAGATCCTTTCCTCCCATTGCAGGGTCGCCGTCGAAATGGAATACACCTTCCTGTGCACGATGTATTGTTATCTTTTTTTCCTTTAGGGTCTTGATACGGCTGTTCTGGTTGATGGTCTTGTTGAACAACTGAAACGACAAGGCAGGCACATCGAGTACCGTAAACGGTTCCAGTATTGTAACATCCATCATACCGTCTGTGAGCGACGCCTGAGGGGCGATGTAGGCATTATTGCCGTACTGGGAGGCGTTGGCGCAAGCTATCAGAAAAGCTTTGTAGCGTACCGTTCCCGATGCGTTCTCTATTTCGTATGTTTCGGGGCGGTAAGTAAGGCTTTCGTGTAAGGTATTTTCCAGATAAGTCAGCAGGCCTCTCTTTCCGGAGTCGGCGAACTTCAGGCTTACAAACGCGTCGAACCCGACCCCGCAGGTGCAGAAGAACGGGTGAGAGTCTATCAGGCCATAGTCGATGGTCTTGATGAATCCCTGGTTCAGGACTTCAATAGCACCGCGTGCTTCCAGCGGAATATGCAGATGGCGAGCCAGTCCGTTGCCTGAGCCGCATGGGATGATGCCCATAGCCGTGTCGGTGTGTATCAGGGCACGTCCTACTTCGTTGATTGTTCCGTCGCCGCCTATGGCCACAACGATGTCTTTCTTTTCTTCGGCGGCCTGCCGTGCTATTTCTATGGCATGTCCGGCATATTCAGTCTTTCGGATTGTATAATTATATAATGTATGGTCCAGTCTTTTTTCTATCTGATGCAGAATGAACTCTTTTCCATGAGTACCTGATATCGGATTGACTATAAATACTATTTCTTTCTTTGGGTCCATCTTGTCTGAGCAGCTTAGTCTTTTCAGTAAACAAAAATACGACTATTTTGTTTATTCCGTGGTACATTTTGTGCAGAAATGATGTTTAAAACGTTTTTTTTGCCGTAACAGGCGTTTAAAACAACGAAAATTATTATCTTTGCGCACTCTTTTTATGAAATTGCCGGCATGAAAGAGTCCGGTTAATTATAATTAATGTAAGTCATCGGGCTTACCAGATATTAGAATATGGGATTATTACAAGACAAACTAAGTAAATTCAGAACACCTCAGATGTACATGGAGAGAGGTGTTTATCCTTACTTCCGCGAGATTGACAGCGCTCAAGACACAGAGGTAATGATGGATGGAAAGAAGGTTTTGATGTTCGGCTCTAATTCGTACATGGGTCTGACTCACGACCAACGTATCATCGATGCAGCGATTGCTGCTACCCGCAAGTACGGAACCGGATGTGCCGGCTCACGTTTGCTGAACGGAACCCTTGATATTCATGTTGAACTGGAGAAGGAATTGGCCGATTTCGTGGGGAAGGACGAAGCTCTCTGTTTTTCTACCGGTTTCACCGTTAATGAAGGAGTTATCCCGCAGTTGGCCGGACGTGGTGACTATATTATTTGTGATGACCGCGATCATGCTTCAATCGTCGACGGACGCCGCCTTTCTTTTGCTACTCAGCTGAAGTATAAGCATAACGATATGGAAGCTCTGGAGAAAGAGCTTCAGAAGTGCGAGCCGGATGCTATCAAACTGATTGTAGTGGATAGTGTCTTCTCTATGGAAGGCGACTTGGCAAATCTTCCTGAGATTGTTCGATTGAAGAAGAAATATAATGCCAGTGTTTATGTGGACGAAGCTCATGGTCTGGGTGTGTTTGGTAGAAACGGACGAGGTGTATGCGATCACTTCGGCGTAACCAAGGACATTGACCTGATTATGGGTACATTCTCCAAATCATTGGCTTCTATCGGTGGTTTCGTTGCCGGTGACAAAGATGTAATTAACTGGTTGCGTCATAATGCCCGTTCTTATATATTCCAGGCAAGTAATACGCCGGCTGCTACTGCTGCAGCAATGGAGGCTCTGCATATTTTCAAAACTGAACCTCAGCGTCAGGAAAACTTGTGGAAGATTACCAATTATGCCTTGAAGAGCTTCCGTGAGGCTGGCTTTGAAATCGGTGATACGGAAAGTCCTATTATCCCGTTGTATGTACGTGATACGGACAAGACTTTCGAAGTTACCAAGCTGGCTTTCGATGAGGGCGTGTTCATTAATCCTGTTATTCCGCCGGCATGTGCGCCTCAGGATACACTGGTACGTTTTGCCTTGATGGCTACTCATACTAAAGAGCAGGTTGACTTTGCTATCGAAAAGCTGGTTAAATGCTTCAAACAGTTGGATTTATTGAAATAATAAATTATAATTTGACTTTTTAAAGGATTTTGAAAGGAGGTTTTTACTATGGGAGCTGCAGGTAATAAAAAACCGAAAGGCATGCATAAAAAACATGCTCCGGCTTATCAAGTAGAAGAGGCCATTCATGAAAATGACCTGAAAAAAGGAAAAAAGAAATAAATCGTTCTGACGGTTTATTTTAGAAAAAGGGTTATATTTAGAGCGTCCGATGCGTTGCAGAGGGGCTCGGATATAACCCTTTTGTTGTTATGTTTTAACTTTAATGCGATATGATACTGAATGAAAGAGACAGCCGCCATGAGCAAGTGTTGCAGATTGCTCAGCAGATGATGATTGCTGCTCGTACTGCTCCGAAGGCTAAAGGAGTGGATATCATTGAAGTGGCAATGGTGACGGAAAGTAATATCCGTATTCTTTCGGATACGATGAAACAGATGTATGAGGAAAACGGCTTCAAGTTTTTCTTGCGTGATGCCGACAATATTCTGGAAGCAGAGTGTGTGGTGCTGATAGGAACGCATGAACATCCGCATGGAATGAACTGCGGTCATTGCGGCTTTGCCACTTGCGAGGAAAGAGAGGAGGGTGTTCCGTGTGCCATCAACAGTGTGGATGTGGGTATAGCCATAGGGTCGGCTTGTTCTGTCGCGGCCGACAACAGGGTAGATACTCGCGTTATGTTTTCTGCGGGACTTGCTGCTCAGCAGCTTGACTGGCTGGACGGATGCACACAAGTGTATGCTATTCCTGTAAGCGCATCTTCCAAAAATCCTTTTTTCGACCGTAAACCCAAAAATCCGTAATGGAAAATGAAATAAAATATCGCCGCCGGGAAGAAAAAAACTTTGTTCCCGGCGGCGATAAAATTATGCTAAAATGAACTTTTCTACTACGGCTGCTACACCGTCTTCATCGTTCGACAGTGTAATGTAGTCGGCATTTTCACGTACGACGGGCTGGGCGTTTGCCATGGCGACTCCAAGTCCGGCGTATTTTATCATCGACAGGTCATTGAATCCATCGCCTACGGCTATCATCTCGTCTTTGGTCATACCGATTTCCTTGAGGAGAACGGCAAGCGACTGTGCCTTGTCGATACCTTTAGGCACCAGTTCCAGAAAATAAGGTTCCGAACGGAATACTCCCATCCGGTCTTTCAGGTGTTCGTACATTTCTTTTTCGAGTACGGCAAGGCGGGTAGGATCTCCTACAATCAGACACTTGGCTATCGGGTGATGTATTGCTTTAAGAAAATTGTCTACCTTCTTTATTTTCATTACGTTAAGCAATGCTTCTTTTAATACGTATTCGTCATCGGGGTGTTCCGTCAGTACAAATTCGTTTTCGTATGTTACGATGGCAAAGTTATTGTCTTTTGCGCATTGGTATAAATAGGGAAGTACTTCCGGGTCGAGCAGATTTTTATACATTATTTTGCTTGTTTTCCAGTCGATGATTTCTCCTCCGTTGTATGAAAGAATGTATCCTTCGTATTTGTCCAGCTCTAATGCGTTGGCCAGTGGCGCAACTCCGTAGGTAGGTCTGCCGGAGGCAAGCACTATTTTCAGCCCACGTTTTTGTGCTTCAATAAGGGTGGCACGCGTATGTTCTGTGATAGCTTTTTGTGAATTGGTTAATGTTCCGTCGAGATCGAGTACTAAAAGTTTATATTTCATAATTTATCCAGGTGTTTTATCGGCGCAAAGATAGCACAAATCGAATTTTATCCGTATATTCGGGGTAATAAAAGTTTTTTATCAGACTCATTTCTTTTCTGGCAAGATTGTGAAAGTGTATCGGTGTACGGGGAATTTTCGTAAAGATGGTTGCCGGAGGAAAATGACGAGGGCTTGCAGATGCTGACATCCGGCGATGGCGTGCAGGTTTATTTCTGCATGTGGTAGGGTGCGGATGCAAGGTCTGGGAAGGAAATATAAAAGGAGTAGATGTTATGAGTATCTTTTGGGATTTTGCCTTGCGCCTTTTTGTTGCTGGAGCAATGGGGGTGCTGATAGGACTGGAACGTGAATACCGTGCAAAGGAAGCGGGGTATCGTACGCATTTTCTGGTAGCGCTGGGCAGTGCGCTTATGATGATTGTTTCGCAATATGGCTTTATGGAAGTGCTTAAGACTGACTTGATTCGGGTGGATCCCAGCCGGATTGCGGCACAGGTGGTAAGCGGAATCGGTTTTATAGGTGCGGGAACGATTATTTTGCAGAAGCAAATTGTCAGGGGACTGACTACGGCTGCCGGTATCTGGGCGACATCGGGGATTGGTCTTGCGGTGGGCGCCGGCATGTATGCTATCGGAATTGCTGCTACGTTTCTGGTGCTGCTGGGACTGGAAACGCTGAGTTACTTTTTTAAAAGCATCGGCTTGCGGAATATGATGATTGATTTTTCTACGGATGATAAGGAGGCAATCAAACGGGTGTCGAAAAAATTTAATACCAGAAATTATGTCGTAGTATCTTATGAAATGACCGAAGCTTATTCGGACGGAAAGAATATTTATCACATCAGTATGGTGGTCAAGGCTAAACGGATGAATGAGGAAGGGCTGCTGTTGATGTTTTTGCAGGAATTTCCCGACATAACCGTAAACAGAATCATCTGATTTTTTGCCTTGACGTGGAAAAATAAAGGTTGCATCTCGAATCTCCTCTGGGAGTGTTTTGATGCAACCTTTGTCTTTTTGCCCGGAAGCTTTGTGGCGTGTTAGCCGATAAATACATTGACTATTAAGAATACGCGGTCGCTTCCTTCGTTCATGTCGAAATCAATTTTATCTTCTCTGGCAAGCCAGCCTAAGGCTGCATTCAGGTCTCTGTCGGATAAACCGGAAATTTTTTTAAGGTTGTCATATTCCCAGTGTCTGTTGTCTTTTAGTATATTCCAAACGATCCCTGCATTTTCGCCAATTTGTGTTTTGTTCATATGGCTTCAATTTTAAAGGTTTGTATTCGGTTTTCTAATAGTCTATAGCAAAAATAACTTAAATTCGAGAAAATCGTATGTCTTTTTGATGAATTATTATTATGCAAGTTTTCTTTTAACTTTAATTAAACTCTGTCAGGGAAAGGAGAACGGGAGTGACATTTTTTGTCAGATTAATCTGTATTTCTATTTTTTTTCTGCTAACTTTGCACGACATAATAAAAAGATGAATAAGAATTATGAGGAGGAATAGGATGAATTGGGTAGTTCCCAAAGGAGCTGAACTGACAGAGCTCGATAAGAAGGTGCTTTATTTTCAGAACAAGGGACATGAAGTTCCTACCCGTCAATTAATCAAGACTCCTGAACAGATAGAAGGTATCCGTCGGAGTGGTATGCTGAATACAGCTGTATTGGATAAAGTAGCGGAGGTAATCCGTGAAGGAATGAGTACGGCTGAGATTGATAAAATTGTATATGAGTATACGACAAGCCACGGAGGTATACCTGCTCCTTTAAATTATGAAGGTTTCCCGAAAAGTGTATGCACCTCTATTAATGAGGTTGTATGCCATGGTATACCCTCGGAAGAAGAAATTCTGGAGGAAGGGGATATTATAAATGTAGATGCTACTACCATTCTGGATGGGTATTACGCTGATGCTTCGCGTATGTTTATTATAGGTAAGACCACTCCGGAGAAGGAAAAGCTGGTTCGTGTAGCAAAGGAATGCCTTGAAATAGGTATTGAAGCTGCACAGCCTTTCAGCTTTGTGGGAGATATAGGTCATGCTATAGAGAAGCATGCAAAGAAAAACGGATTCTCGGTGGTAAGGGACTTGTGCGGTCATGGTACGGGACTTAAATTCCATGAGGAGCCGGATGTGCTGCATTATGGCAGAAAAGGTACCGGTATGCTGCTGGTGCCGGGTATGGTCTTCACGATCGAACCTATGATCAATATGGGAACCTGGGAGGTTTTCATAGATGAGGAAGACGGATGGACTGTAGTGACGGAAGATGAATTGCCTTCTGCACAGTGGGAGCACACGTTTGTAATGACAGACAATGGTCTGGAGATTTTGACATATTAATAATGAATATATATTATGGATACTATTATATTAGGAATAGAATCTTCTTGTGATGATACTTCGGCTGCTGTAATAAAGAATGGTGTTTTGCTGTCCAGCGTTATAGCAAGTCAGGCTGTACATGAAGCTTATGGAGGCGTGGTGCCGGAGCTGGCTTCGCGGGCGCATCAGCAAAATATCGTACCAGTGGTACATGAAGCGTTGAAACGTGCCGGCGTGACAAAGGAACAGCTCAGTGCCGTTGCTTTTACTCGTGGTCCGGGCCTGATGGGTTCTTTGCTGGTTGGAGTATCGTTTGCCAAAGGCTTGGCTCGTTCTCTGGATATCCCGATGATTGATGTAAACCACCTGCAGGGACATGTGCTGGCGCATTTCATCAAAGAATCGGAAGATGATACCGATCAGCCTAAGTTCCCGTTTATTTGCCTGCTTGTTTCAGGTGGAAACTCACAGATTATCCGTGTGAATGCGTATAACGACATGCAGGTGCTGGGGCAGACTATCGATGATGCAGCCGGCGAGGCTATTGATAAGTGTTCCAAAGTGATGGGACTGGGGTATCCGGGAGGCCCTATTATCGATAAGTTGGCGCGTCAGGGAAATCCGAATGCCTATACGTTCAGCAAGCCTCATATTCCTGGGTATGATTATAGTTTCAGTGGCTTGAAGACTTCTTTCCTGTATTCGTTGCGCGACTGGCTAAAGGACGATCCGGATTTTATCGAACATCATAAAGTGGATCTGGCTGCGTCGCTGGAAAAAACAATCGTTGACATCCTGATGGATAAGTTGCGTAAGGTGGTAAAAGATACGGGTATAAATGAAGTGGCTGTAGCTGGAGGTGTTTCTGCAAATAATGGTTTGCGTAATGCTTACCGGGAACATGCTGCGAAGTATGGATGGAAAATTTATATTCCCAAGTTCGGTTATACGACAGATAATGCTGCCATGATTGCCATTACAGGCTACTATAAATATTTGGACAAGGATTTTTGCTCGATAGACAAACCCGCATATTCACGGGTTACAATTAAGTAACATTAACCAAAAGAGATTATTATGTCAGTAGAAACTAAAACACTAAGTAAAGAAATAAGCGAAATATTCTGGCGGGAAGGGTATACACTGGCTACAGCCGAGAGTTGTACGGCTGGAAATGTCGCTGCAATTATTACGGCAATTCCCGGAAGTTCTCGTTTTTACAAAGGGGGAGTCATCGCTTATGATAATAAAGTAAAGCAGGATTTGCTCCATGTGGATGCAGAAACACTGGAAAAATACGGGGCTGTAAGCGAAGAAACTGTTGTAGAAATGGTAAAAGGTGTTATGCAGACACTTGATGTTGACTATGCAATGGCTACTTCAGGTATTGCCGGTCCTGCAGGTGGCACTCCTGAAAAGCCTGTTGGCACCATCTGGATTGCTGCTGGCAGTAATAAAAAAGTGATTACTGCAAAGTTGACGGAAGACGAGGGAAGAGAGAAAAATATACAGGCTGCAACGAAAAAGGCGCTCCAATTATTGCTGGAACTCTGCCAAAATCAAGAAAATGAGTGATAAAACTGCAATTAGTTGCTGAAAAGTTTGTGTATATAAAATAAAATCACTTATTTTGCACTCCGTTTGAGAGAAATAGGAATAAAACTATAAAAACTAGATAGAAATGTCGAAAATTTGTCAAATTACCGGAAAAAAAGCCATGATTGGCAACAATGTTTCACACTCAAAGAGAAGAACTAAAAGAACTTTCGATGTGAACTTGTTTACTAAGAAATTCTACTATGTAGAACAGGATTGCTGGATTAGCCTGAATATCTGTGCTAACGGCTTGCGAGTTATTAACAAGAAAGGCCTGGACGCTGCGCTGAATGAAGCTGTTGCTAAAGGTTACTGTGATTGGAAAACTATCAAAATTATTGGTTAATTAAAAGGAGAGAAAGACTATGGCTAAGAAAGCTAAAGGTAATAGAGTACAGGTAATCCTTGAATGCACAGAAATGAAGGATAGCGGTATGCCGGGAACTTCTCGTTATATTACTACAAAAAACAGAAAAAATACCGCTGAAAGATTGGAACTGAAGAAGTACAATCCTATTTTGAAAAGAGTAACAGTACATAAAGAAATTAAATAATAAGAAACCATGGCAAAGAAAACAGTCGCAACCCTTCAGACAGGTAAAGAAGGACGTTCTTATACTAAGGTTATCAAAATGGTTAAGTCACCGAAAACTGGTGCTTACATTTTTGACGAACAAATGGTTCCTAACGACAAAGTTCAGGACTTCTTTAAGAAATAATTGAAAAGAGAATAGTATTTTCTTAATAAGGAAAAGCTCCTTTTATCGAAAGATAGAAGGAGCTTTTTTGTTTCTCGATGGTTATCGGTCTGGTAAATTCTTCTTGCTTCACTCGTTTTGTGCTGTAATAATGGTGGGGTATTTATTTGTGAGTGAACGAGAATAGTTATATCTTTGTATCATAAATAGATAATAAACGTAAGCCGTATGGGATTTTTTAGTTTTTTTTCGAAGGAAAAGAAGGAAACTTTGGATAAGGGCTTGTCAAAAACAAAGGAAAGTGTTTTTGGGAAGATAGCTCGTGCTGTGGCTGGAAAGTCTAAAGTGGACGATGAAGTGTTGGATAATCTGGAAGAGGTCTTGATTACTTCGGATGTGGGTGTAGAAACAACATTGAAGATTATTAAGCGAATCGAAAAAAGAGTTGCTCAAGATAAGTATGTAAATACGCAGGAGCTTAATAACATCTTGCGGGAAGAGATTGCCGCACTGCTTACAGAAAACAATACAGTCGATACAGAAGAGTTTACTGTGCCTGAAGGTAAGAAACCTTATGTAATAATGGTGGTAGGTGTAAATGGGGTAGGTAAAACTACGACTATCGGTAAATTGGCCTATCAGTTTAAAAAGGCTGGCAAGTCTGTTTATCTGGGGGCTGCCGATACATTCCGCGCAGCGGCCGTAGAACAGCTTGTCATCTGGGGCGACCGTGTTGGAGTTCCTGTTATCAAACAGAAAATGGGTGCGGATCCGGCTTCTGTTGCATTTGATACGTTGAGCTCTGCTGTCGCAAATAATGCTGATGTCGTTATTATTGATACCGCAGGACGCTTGCACAATAAAATCGGTCTGATGAACGAGTTGACCAAGATTAAGAATGTGATGCAGAAGGTTGTGCCGGATGCTCCTCATGAAATCTTGCTCGTTCTTGACGGATCGACCGGACAGAATGCTTTTGAGCAGGCAAAACAGTTTACACTGGCTACAGAGGTGAACGCTATGGCAATTACGAAGCTGGATGGAACTGCTAAGGGAGGAGTTGTGATAGGTATCTCCGATCAGTTTAAAATACCTGTGAAATATATCGGTTTGGGCGAGGGTATTGAAGATTTGCAGATATTCCGTCGTCGGGAGTTTGTTGATTCATTGTTTGGAACAGCTAATAAATGAGAAAAAATACAATAGATATTATTACCTTAGGGTGCTCTAAAAATCTGGTCGATTCGGAAAAGCTGATGAAACAGCTTGAGGCGAATGGCTATAAGGTGACGCATGATAGTGAAAATCCTCAAGGGGAAATTGCAGTTATAAATACGTGTGGATTTATTGGCGATGCGAAGGAAGAGTCTATCAATATGATTCTTGAGTTTTGTCAGGCTAAGGAAGAAGGACGTTTAAAGAAACTTTATGTAATGGGATGCTTGTCTGAACGTTACTTGAAGGAACTGCAGGTGGAAATTCCTCAGGTTGATAAATTTTATGGTAAATTTAACTGGAATGAGTTGCTTGCCGACTTGGGTAAGACTTATCAGTCTGATTATGCTATTGAACGTCATCTGACGACTCCTAAACATTATGCGTATCTGAAAATATCGGAAGGATGCGACCGTAAATGTTCGTATTGTGCTATTCCTATCATTACAGGAAAACATGTTTCTCGTCCGATGGAGGAGATTTTAGACGAAGTCCGTTTGCTGGTTTCCGAAGGCGTAAAAGAATTTCAGGTCATTGCGCAGGAGTTGACTTATTATGGCGTGGATTTGTATAAGAAACAGATGCTGCCGGAATTGATAGAACGTATGGCTGAAATTCCGGGTGTGAAATGGATTCGTTTGCATTATGCTTATCCGGCGCATTTCCCGAAAGATCTTTTCCGCGTGATGCGTGAACACGATAATGTGTGCAAATATATGGATATTGCCTTGCAGCATATTAGCGATAATATGTTGACGAGAATGCGTCGCCATGTGACGAAGGAGGAAACGTATCAGTTGATTGAGGAGTTCCGTAAGGAGGTTCCGGGAATTCATTTGCGTACAACGCTGATGGTAGGACATCCCGGAGAAACAGAACAGGACTTCGAGGAACTGAAAGAATTTGTACGCAAGGCGCGTTTCGACCGTATGGGGGCATTTGCCTATTCGGAAGAAGAAGGCACTTATTCGGCAAAACATTATAAGGATGATGTTCCGCAAGAGGTGAAGCAGAAGCGCTTGGATGAGATTATGAGCATTCAGCAGGAGATTTCGAATGAGTTAAGTCATAATAAAATCGGTAAGGAGTTTAAAGTAATCATCGACCGTAAGGAAGGGGATTATTACATTGGACGTACTGAATTTGACTCGCCGGAGGTTGATCCTGAAGTTTTGATTAAAGATGAAGGAAAGTTGTTGCGGACGGGCTCGTTCCATCGTGTGAAAATATATGATGCGGATGATTTTGATCTGTATGCAACATTAGTATAATTAATTTTATTGTGGAGCGGACGACATGAACAATAAAGAATTGACAGGCGAATTGTCACGCCGCTTGGGATATACCAATAAGGATGCTTCGCGTTTGTTGGCATCGGTAACGGCTATTATGGGAGAGGAGTTGCAGGAAGGTAAAACGATTGCAATTCAGAATTTCGGAACGTTTGAAGTTCGGAAAAAGATGGAACGTATTACGGTAAATCCTGTTACCAAGCAACGATTTCTGGTCCCTCCGAAGTTGATTTTGAATTTTAAGCCGAGTCCGGTATGGAAGGAACGGCTAAAGAATACTCTGGGTAATGAGTGATAAGTTCACACAGCAAGACTTGGCTGATTTGTTGGCACAACGCCATGAAATGGAGCAGGCAGATGCAGAAGCATTTGTAAAGACTCTGTTTGCCCTGATCGAAGAGTCTATAGAAACGGACAAATATGTAAAGATCAAAGGCTTAGGAACGTTTAAGCTGATAGATGTTGATGCTCGTGAAAGTATAGATGTCAATACCGGAGAGCGGATTGAAATACAAGGGCATTCACGTATCTCGTTTACGCCGGATTCTTGGATGAGAGAAACGGTAAATAAGCCTTTCGAGCATTTTGAAACCGTACTGCTGAACGAAGGTACTCGGTTTGATGATATGGATGAAGTTTCTTCATTGGACGAGGATGCTGATGCGTCGGAAGAAGAAATCGGCGAAAGTGTTTCTTTGCCGGATGCAAACAGTAATTCTGAAATAGAGGAAGCTGAAGAGGAAAAAGCCAATCAAGAAAAACTTGTACCGGAAGAAGCTGATGGCAATAAGGCCGTGCCTGATAGTCCTCAGAAGGAGCCCGATAGTGAGACGACAGAACCTGTATCTGAAAAAGCGGAAAAGCCTGAAGATGAAACGGCGGAACCTGTACAGAAGGTCACCGAATCTATACATGAAGATTTGGAGCCTGCCGTAGGAAAAAAGATATTCCGTTTTCCTTGGTGTATGGTTGCTACAGTGTTATTGGTGGGTGTTATTCTGGGAGGTATTATTGTATGGAGTATTTTTTCAGGAAGAAGATACATTCCAGAATCTGTTGTCCATATGCTTATGGAAAAGGAAACTGTACCCCTGAATAAGGATACTGTCGGTATACGCTCAGACTTGGAGAAGGATAGTATATTGCCGGTTAAACAGATTCCTGCGGTTCAGCAAGATACCGTTCGCGAGGTTGTTGCTCAGGTAAAGCCGGATGAAGAAAAACAACAGTTGCCTACCGTTGTCAAACGGGAAACTTTGGCTGATACTGTTGAATATATGATTACAGGTACACGCTCTACTTATACCATAAAATCGGGTGAAAGCCTGGTTCGTGTTGCGCTGAAGTTTTATGGTAATAAGAAGTTGTGGCCCTATCTGGTACAATATAATAAGGATATCATTAAAGATGCGGATGTAGTACCGGTTGGTACGACTATTCGCATACCGGAGCTTACTCCAAAAGAAATGAATAGAAAATAGGAGGAATAGGACAATGTTATTTTTTAAATATCTTTAGTCCAATAAGACTTAAACGAAAGAAGCAACTAATTTTTTTTAATAAAAATTAGTTGCTTCTGTTAATATAATGCCGTACTTTTGGGTTCGATTAAAAAAAGGTCAGTTGACCAATTGATAAAATTGCATATTTGAAACATAAAAATAAAAAATTATGGCTGAAGCTATTGACATTCGTGAATTGAACGAACGCATTGAACGTCAGAGTGCATTCGTGACCAATCTGATGGCTGGTATGGACCAGGTAATTGTAGGTCAAAAACATTTGGTAGAATCATTATTGATCGGCTTATTGGCCGACGGACATATTTTGCTGGAAGGTGTTCCGGGATTGGCAAAGACATTGGCCATTAAGACCTTGGCTTCGTTGATTGACTCTAAGTATAGTCGTATTCAGTTTACTCCCGACTTACTTCCTGCCGATGTGCTTGGTACAATGATATACAGCCAGAAAGATGAACAGTTCGTTACAAAGAAAGGTCCTATCTTTGCAAACTTCGTATTGGCTGATGAAATAAACCGTGCGCCGGCTAAGGTACAAAGTGCTTTGCTGGAAGCTATGCAGGAGCGTCAGGTTACATTGAGCAAGGATACTTTCCGTTTACCTGATCCATTCCTTGTAATGGCAACTCAGAACCCGATTGAACAGGAAGGTACATATCCGCTTCCTGAAGCACAAGTCGACCGTTTCATGCTGAAGGTAATTATCGACTATCCAAAGCTGGAAGAAGAAAAGAAGATTATCCGTCAGAACATTTCAGGTAATAAAACTGAAGTTCGTCCTATCTTGAAAGCTGAAGATATTCTGGAAGCACGTAAAGTGGTTTGTCAGGTATACTTGGATGAGAAGATAGAGCAGTACATTGCTGATATTGTATTTGCAACTCGTTATCCTGAAAAATATGACTTGAAAGATTTGAAGGGTCTGATCAGCTTCGGAGGTTCTCCGCGTGCTTCTATCAATTTAGCCTTGGCTGCCCGCAGTTATGCTTTCATTAAACGTCGTGGATACGTTATTCCTGAGGATGTACGTGCTGTTGCACATGATGTGCTTCGTCACCGTATCGGCTTGACATATGAAGCCGAAGCAACCAATGTTACTTCCGACGAGATAGTAAGTAAGATATTGAACAAGGTCGAAGTGCCCTGATTCGTCTGAAAGAATAAGACATAGCCTGAATGATTGTGTATATTCAATTGTTCAGGCCCCAATTATACATGGCATACAGAGAAAAGATGTCATGTAAAAAATAGGTATATTTTGCTTTGGTTGTCCGAAGCGTAATCCAAGAAAGAATGGAAACAAGTGAACTATTAAAACGCGTTCGTCAGATTGAAATAAAGACACGAGGGCTTTCCAGCAATATTTTTGCAGGACAGTACCACTCGGCTTTCAAGGGCAGAGGTATGGCATTCTCCGAAGTGCGCGAATATCAGTATGGAGATGATGTGCGCGATATAGACTGGAATGTAACTGCTCGCTTTGACAAACCATTCATAAAGGTGTTCGAAGAGGAACGTGAGCTGACCGTCATGCTGTTGATTGATGTGTCGAATAGTCTGGACTTTGGTACAGTCAAGCAGCTTAAGAAGAGTATGGTTACGGAAATTGCTGCGACATTGGCCTTCTCGGCTATTCAGAATAATGATAAGATTGGAGTAATATTTTTTTCCGACCGTATTGAGAAGTTTATCCCTCCCAAGAAGGGACGTAAACATATTTTGTATATTATTCGTGAACTGCTTGACTTTAAACCGGAAAGTACTCGTACGAATATCCAGTGTGCTATTGAATATCTGACGAATGTTTTGAAGAAACGTTGTACTGCATTTATGCTGAGTGACTTTATTGATGAACGAGATTTTCAGAATGCATTGACTATAGCCAACCGGAAACATGATGTTGTGGCTTTGCAGGTATACGATCGTCGTCTGGAGGAACTCCCGGATGTAGGTTTAATGAAGGTGAAAGATGCTGAAACGGGACATGAGCAATGGATTGATACTTCTTCCAAAGCTTTGCGTAATGCGCATCATGAATGGTGGAAAGCCCGTCAGCAGAAGTTGCACGACATATTTACGCATAGCAACGTCGATTCAGTTTCGGTACGTACCGACCAAGATTACGTAAAAGCATTGCTTAATTTGTTTGCTAAACGAAACTAAAAAGGAATATGAAATACTATAAGAAATATCTGAAAGCGTTGTGGGTTGTTTTATTTTTGTTTATATCCATGCCGGGTATAAAAGCACAGGTCACCGTGGAAGCTACTATTGATTCTTTACAGCTTCTGATAGGTGAACAGGCGAAAATAAAGCTTCAGGTAAGCATGGATGCAAATCAGAAATTACGTTTGCCATTGCTACGTGATACACTGGTCACAGGGGTAGAGATATTAGATGTTGCAAAGCCTGATACTCAGCTATTAAATAATGACAAGCGCTGGTTGATTTCTCAGGAATATACAATTACCTCATTCGATTCGGCGTTATATTACCTGCCTCCTTTTGAAGTTTTTGTAAATGACAAGCCTTATCGTTCGAAAGCGTTGGCTTTGAAAGTTTATTCAGTTCCCGTTGATACCTTGCATCCTGATCAGTTCTTTGGTCCGAAAGATATCCGAGAGGTACCTATTACATGGAATGATATTGCTCCTTTGGTATATTGTGGATTAGCTATGCTCATATTGGGAGCCGCAGCTGTGTTCTTTATCATCCGTTATCGCGATAATAAGCCTATTATCAAGATTATCAAGATAGAACCTAAGTTGCCTCCTCATCAGGCTGCTATGAAGAAAATCGAAGAGATTAAGGCTGACAAGCAGGTACAGCGTGAAGATCCGAAGTTGTATTATACAGAACTGACTGAGGTCTTGCGAACATATATTAAAGAACGGTTTGGATTCAATGCGCTGGAAATGACTTCTTCGGAAATCATCGAACACTTACTGCAAGTAAAGGATCAGCAGTCCATCAACGATTTGAAAAGTTTGTTTGAGACAGCCGACCTCGTAAAATTTGCTAAGCACGCTCCGATGATGAATGAAAATGACATGAATCTGGTTAATGCAGTCGATTTTATCAATCAAACTAAGGTAGAAGAAGATCCGAATGCGAAGAAAGAACCTACAGAAATCAGGGTGGAGGAAAAGCGTTCAAAGCAAGGACGCATCATCTTGCTGTGCAGTATTACTGTGGTAAGTATAGGTGCCGTGGTTTGTCTGTATTTGGTTATCTGTCACATTATCGACCTCTTTTTTTAACGTTTAACATGTAAGGAACTATGATTTTTGCAAATCTGGAATATCTGTTTTTATTACTTCTGCTCATTCCATACATTGTATGGTATTTTATGCGCAGAAAGAAGACAGAGCCTACCATGCAGGTTTCTACGACCCGCATGTATATGAATGCACCAAAGAGTTGGAAGGTATATCTTCTGCATGCTCCTTTTGTCTTAAGGATCGTGACGTTTGTTATGATTGTACTGGTTTTGGCACGTCCTCAAACAACAGATAACTGGCAGAATACTGAGATAGAAGGTATTGATATTATGCTGGCTGTCGATGTTTCGACCAGTATGCTTGCGGAAGATTTGAAGCCGAATCGTCTGGAAGCCGCAAAGCAGGTAGCTGCTGAGTTTATAAATGGACGTCCAAATGATAATATCGGTTTGACTATTTTTGCAGGAGAGGCCTTTACACAATGTCCACTTACCGTAGATCATGGAGTCTTGCTAAATTTATTCAATAGTATAAAAGGTGATATAGCCCAGCGTGGACTTATCGAGGATGGTACAGCTATTGGTATGGGGCTGGCAAATGCTATTAGCCGCTTGAAAGATAGTAAGGCAAAATCGAAGGTAATTATTCTTTTGACAGATGGTAGTAATAACCGAGGAGATATTTCTCCGTTGACAGCAGCCGAAATTGCTAAGCAGTTCGGTATTCGTATTTATACGATTGGAGTCGGCACGAACGGAACCGCTCCTTATCCGATGCAAACATATGCTGGCGTTCAATATGTCAATGTTCCCGTCGAAATAGATGAGCAGACTTTGACGCAGATTGCAGGTACTACGAATGGAAATTATTTCCGTGCAACCAGCAATTCTAAACTGGAGGAAGTTTACAAGGAAATCGATAAACTGGAAAAGACAAAACTGAATGTCAAGGAGTTCAGTAAACGAGAAGAAGCTTATACAACCTTTGCTCTGGTAGCATTCTTCTGTATTTTGTTGGAAATATTGCTGCGTAATACAGTATTAAAGAAAATACCTTAAAACCAAAAATATTATGTTTCGATTTGGAGAACCTGTTTATTTGTATCTACTTATCGTTTTGCCGATATTGGTAGGGCTATATATATATTCCAATTATCGCCGGCGTAAAAAAATTGCTCAATACGGTGATCCTGAATTATTGGCTCATCTGATGCCTGACGTATCGAAATATCGTCCGGATGTAAAGTTTTGGCTGGTTTTTGCAGCCTTGGCTATGGTGATATTTATGCTGGCACGACCTCAGTTCGGCTCAAAAATGGAAACCGTCAAACGTCAGGGGGTTGAAACTGTCGTAGCACTCGATATTTCTAACTCTATGCTGGCGCAAGATGTTACACCCAGTCGTTTGGAAAAGTCGAAAAAGCTGATTTCTCGTTTGGTGGAAACATTCAATAATGACAAGGTTGCCATGATTGTTTTTGCCGGAGAGGCTTTTACACAGTTGCCTATTACAAGTGACTATATCTCGGCAAAGATGTTTCTTGAAACAATCAATCCTTCACTTATCTCGACTCAGGGTACTGATATTGCCGGAGCCATAAATTTGGCAATGAAGAGTTTCACTCCGAATGAAGGAGTCGGACGAGCTATTGTACTTATAACCGATGGTGAAAATCATGAAGGAGGAGCTGTTGAAGCAGCACAAGAAGCAGCCAAAAAAGGTGTTCGTGTTTTTGTATTAGGAGTCGGTTCACCAGATGGTTCACCTATTCCGGCTGAAGGGACAAATGAATTCCGTCGTGATAAGGACGGCAATGTGATTGTAACCCGTCTGAACGAACAGATGTGTCAGGAAATTGCAAAAGCGGGAAATGGTATATATGTACGAGTGGATAATACCAATAATGCTGAAAGAGCTTTGAATGCCGAGATAAATAAATTGGCTAAAGCTGATGTGGAAACTCAGGTCTTTACTGAGTTTGATGAGCAGTTTCAGGTACTGGCATGGCTGGCTTTGATTCTGCTGGCAGTTGATTTGATGTTATTGGAACGTAAAAATCCACTTTTCAAGAATATAAAACTCTTTAAACAGAATTGATTTTATGTTGCGGAAAAAATATGTGATGCTGGGAATAATGTTCGTATCGGTTGCTGCTTACGGACAGAAAACAGAGCGTGATTATTTGCGCAGTGGAAATAAGTTATATAAGGACAGCACATTTGTAAAAGCTGAAGTCGATTATCGGAAAGCTTTGGAATTAGAACCGAAGTCGACGGACGCCATGTATAATCTGGGCAACTCCCTGTTGATGCAACAAAAAGCGAAAGAAGCGATGGAGCAATATGAAGCTGCATCGCGGATAGAAAAAGACAAAAACAAGCTTGCACAGATTTATCATAATATGGGGGTGATTTTGCAGTCGTCTAAACAATTGCCACAATGCATAGAAGCATATAAAAAGGCTTTGCGAAATAATCCGAAAGACGATGAAACTCGTTACAACCTGGCTTTGGCACAAAAGCAGTTGAAAGATCAGCAACAGCAGAACCAGAATCAGGAGAAAGATCAGAAGCAAGATCAAAAGCAGGATGATAAGCAACAAAACAAAGACCAGCAGGATCAGAATAAGAAAGATCAGCAGCAAAATAATCAGCAGCAGCAACAGAACCAGAACCAAATGTCGAAAGAGAATGCAGAGCAGCTTCTGAAGGCAGCTATGCAAGATGAGAAAAATGTACAGGATAAAGTGAAGAAAGCGGTTCAGGTACAAGGACGTAAGTTGGAAAAAGACTGGTAATTAATGGTGAATAATTATAAATGAAATAAAGGAATGATGAGAAAAGTTATTTTCTTTCTACTGTTGATTCTTACTACAGTACATGCATGGGCAGACAACAAAGCTACTTTAACAGCCGATGCACCTGATGTGGTTGTAAGCGGAGATCAGTTCCGCCTGACGTTTACAGTCAACACGCAAAAGGTGAAGGATTTTCGTGCACCTTCTATAACGAAAGGATTTGATGTTTTGATGGGACCAAGTCGTTCTCAGCAAAGCAGTACACAAATTATCAACGGCAAGGTTTCTTCAAGTAGTTCCATTACGTATACTTATATACTGATGGCTGGCAACGCAGGAACTTATACAATACCAGCTGCAAGTATCGAGGCTAATGGAGAAAAAATATTTTCCAATGCCGTTACGATTAAAGTACTTCCACCTGATCAGTCGGCAGGAGGAAGCAAGAGCAGTCAGGGGGGAAGTGCACAGGCTGACCGCCGTCAGACTACAAACGGACGTATTACAAGCAATGATTTGTTTATTACAGCAACTGCCAGTAAGACGACTGTACATGAACAGGAAGCTATATTGCTGACTTATAAGGTTTATACGTTGGTAAATCTTCGTCAGTTGTTTGGTAAAATGCCCGATTTGAAAGGTTTTCATACTCAGGAAATTGAATTGCCCCAACAGAAGACTTTCTCATTGGAGCATTATAAAGGACGCAATTACAATACCACCGTGTGGAGCCAGTATGTATTATTTCCACAACAGACCGGTAAGCTGGAGATTCCTTCGATTACTTTCGAAGGCGTAGTTGCCATACAGACCATGTCGGACGATCCATTTGATGCTTTCTTCAATGGAGGAGGATATCAGGAAGTAAAGAAAAAAATCGTTACTCCTAAGCTGACTATCAACGTTCAGCCGCTACCTGCCAAGCCGGCTAACTTCTCGGGAGGTGTAGGAGAATTTACTCTTGCTTCTTCCATCAATGCCAAAGATGTGAAGACCAATGATGCAGTAACGATAAAACTGACCATCAGTGGTTCGGGAAACATGAAACTGATCAGTACGCCTGAAGTGAAATTCCCTGAAGATTTTGAAGTGTACGACCCGAAAGTAACGAATAACTTTGAAGCATCACGTGCCGGACTGAGCGGAAGCCAGACCATCGAGTATCTGGCCATACCTCGTCATGCGGGAAACTTTACAATACCTCCTGTCGAGTTTACTTATTTTGACTTGAAGTCGAATTCATACAAGACACTGAAAACCGAAGCCTATAATATTAACGTAGCAAAAGGAAATGGAAATGCCGATCAGGTAATTGCCGACTTTACCAATAAGGAAAATGTCAAGGTTCTGGGACAGGATATCCGTTTCATCAAACTGGGCGATACAAAACTGATGCAGAAGGGCGCCGTCTTCTTCGGCACTGTAGGTTACTATTTGTGGTATATCATTCCGTTTGTCTTATTTGTGGGATTAGTTGTCTTCTTCCGCAAGCAGGCTGCCGAAAATGCCAATGTAGCAAAAGTGAAGACAAAGAAGGCTAATAAGGTAGCGACCAAGCGTATGAAACTTGCCGGAAAGCTGCTGGCAGAGAACCGTAAGAATGAGTTCTATGATGAAGTATTGAAAGCCTTATGGGGATATATCAGTGATAAACTGAGCATACCTGTTTCGCAGCTTTCTAAAGATAATATCGAAGCCGAGCTGGTGAAATACGGTGTAGCAGACGATGTAATAAAAGATTTCATCAATGCCTTGAACGAATGCGAATTTGCCCGTTACGCTCCGGGAGATGAAAATGAAGCGATGGACAAGGTATATACGACATCGGTAGAAGCGATCAGTAGAATGGAGAACAGTATCAAACATTAAAAACAGACAGAAGAACCATATTGATATGAAAAGACTATTTATAGTTATTGCATTTCTGATTGGCATAGTCCAGTTCACTTCGGCCGCAGTATCAAAGGCCGAAGCCGACAAGGATTATCAGGAAAACAAGTTTGCTGATGCAATTGAAAAGTACGAAGCTATTTTAAGTTCGGAAGGCGAGTCGGCAGACATTTACTACAATTTGGGAAACAGCTATTACAAGAACAAGAATATAGCCAAAGCCGTTTTGAATTACGAACGAGCCTTATTGATGAATCCTGGTGATGCAGATATACGTTTCAATCTGGAAATGGCGCGAAGCAAGACTGTAGACCAGGTTACTCCTGCCAGTGAAATTTTCATTGTGACATGGATAAACTCATTGATAAACTGTATGAGCGAAAGCGGATGGGGAGTAACAGGTATCGTTTCCTTTATCCTTCTTCTCGCGGGTATGGCATTGTATATTTTTGGAAACAGAATCCTTTTCAAGAAAATAGGTTTTATTTCGGCTGTAGTATTCTTGATTGTAGCCGTATGTGCCAATTTCTTTGCCAGCGAACAGAAGGAAGAGCTTCTGAACCGTACAGGTGCCATTGTAATGTCGCCAAGTATTACAGTTAAAAGTACTCCCAATGAAAGCGGAACCGATCTGTTTGTCTTGCACGAGGGTACTAAAGTCTATATAGAAGACAATTCGATGAAAGGCTGGAAAGAAATCCGTCTGGAAGATGGGAAAAAAGGATGGCTGCCCGTATCGGCAATAGAAGTTATCTGATGTTTTCCAAAATATATAATATTTATGATTGATATACAGCAGCTTATTGAGGCAGATCAGAATCTGTTATTGACCCTGAACGGAAGTGATTCCATGTTCTGGGATGGTTTTATGTGGATTGTATCCGGTACAAAAATATGGATTCCTGTTGCCGCAGTGCTGCTGTATGTCATATTCAAAAATACCAAATTTACTCAGGGACTGCTTATACTTGCCATGATAGCTTTAAGCATAACCCTGGCCGACCAGTTCTCTTCCGGTTTCTGCAAGCCATATTTCATGCGTTTCCGTCCTGCACAAGATCCCGAGATTATGTATATGGTGCATGTTGTCAACGGATACAGGGGAGGAATGTACGGATTTATATCAAGCCATGCAGCCAATACGTTTGCTGTAGCTACTTTTGTTTCGCTGCTTGTACGGAGAAAGGAAATGACCGCTGTCATGTTTATATGGGCATTGATTCCCTCGTATTCACGCATATATCTGGGTGTACATTATCCGGGAGATATTATATGCGGTGCAATTGCAGGCAGCGTTATCGCTTCACTGGTTTATTGGCTTTATGCGTTTATCCGGAAAAAATATTTCGAACAGCCCCAGTTTGTGTCAGAACAATATACTCTGACGGGGTTTGAGGTTGCAGATCTCAAGATTTTCCATACAGTCTTGCTGCTGACTTATTTTTATGCTGTTATGGCAGCTATGGTCATTTCCAGATTATTATCGTTCTGATATATTGCCAGCAAAGTAAAAAAGTTAGTTTTTTGTTGGCTTATTCATTTTCTTTCATTACATTTATATCGTGAATTAACAAAAGTTTTGTCTAACACTTTAAATTTTGATTACTATGAATAGAACGATAACTTTCAACGAACTTCGAAAAATAAAAGATTCTTTACCCAGTGGAAGCATGCATCGTATAGCCGATGAGTTAAATTTGAGTGTGGAAACTGTACGCAATTTCTTTGGCGGACATAATTTTAAGGATGGCAAGAGCGTAGGTATTCACCTGGAGCCGGGGCCGGATGGTGGACTGGTAATGCTCGATGATACGACCGTGCTTGATAAAGCGATAGAAATTTTGAAAGAGCAAACAGCCTAAGGTTGAAGATAAGTGGCAAAATCCTAATCGGTATGGTTTCTTACTGATTAGGATTTTTTGTTAATCTCGTAGTGTTTTTATGTGAAACCTTTTAAAACTTTAAACTATGGAAGATAAACTTGTTACATTAGCTATCCTCACTTATTCGAAGGCACAGATTTTAAAGTCTGTACTCGAAAGCGAAGGAATCGAGTCGTACATACATAATGTGAATCTTATCCAGCCTGTTATCTCGTCGGGTGTAAGAGTGCGCATTAAGGAAAGTGATTTGCCTCGTGCCTTGAAGATTATAGAAAGTTCTTCCTGGTTGTCTGAAGAAACTCTGGAAGAGAAGTCCGCCGAATCGAAATCGGAAAAAATCCCCAAGGTACTTGTCCCGGTCGATTTCTCTGCATATTCTCTCAAAGCATGTGATTTTGGTTTTAAGGTAGCTGCACACATGCATGCTGAAGTGGTTCTTCTGCATGTACATTTTACACCTATTTACATACCAAGCTTGCAGTACGATACGGAGAACTATCATGTCCCCTCGGCAAACGATGCCACTACAGTAAGAGGAATGATAGAGAATGTGCACAAGCAACTGAATAAGTTGTCGGCAGACGTAGCCGAGAAAATAGAAAAAGGAGAGTATCCGAACGTGAAATTCACATGCGTGCTGCGTGAGGGTATACCAGAAGAAGAAATAATATATTACATACGTCAGGAGAAACCTCTCATTGTGGTTATGGGAACCCGTGGAGAGCATCAGAAAGATCTGGATCTGATAGGAAGCGTAACGGCAGAAGTTATCGAACGGAGCCGCTCCTTTGTTTATGCGATACCCGAAAATGCTCCGGAGAAATCGCTTGAAGATATTCATAAAATAGCATTGTTTACCAGTTTCGACCAGCGTGATTTGATTGCTTTCGATTCGCTGATTACGACTTTCAAGGACAACAAGTTTGAGATTTCATTCATTCATGTGAACTCCCACGAAGAGAAACGTACATGGAACGAAATAAAACTGGCAGGCATCAAGGAGTATTTCAAGAAGCAATATCCTCAGCTTGAATTTACTTATTTGAATATTGACGAAGAAGACCTGTTGAGCAATGTAGACAAATTTGTACGGGAGAATGGCATTGACGTAATCTGTACTTCAAACTACAGACGTAATATCTTTGCCCGTCTGTTTAATCCCAGCATTGCACGCAAGATGCTTTTCCATTCCAATACGCCGATTCTGATTATAAAGTAAGGGGAGATTAACCCTATTACACTCGAAAAGTCTCAGTCCCGCAGAAGGAAATATACAGAATTCTCCGTATATACCTTCGGGACTGAGACTTTTATTTATATTCCTAATTCTAATAGGAGAGGATGAAACAGAGATTCTCCGGCTCTACTTCTTAAGGTGTTTTACGATGAACTTCTCAACCTTATCGAGCATTGCTTCGGTCCAGAACTGCCAACTGCCGTGGTCAGCATTGCGTAAAGCATAAAATTCGTATTCGCATCCGTTTTTCTCCATTTCGTTGGCCAGCAGGTCAGCCTGAGAGAAAGGAACCACCCTGTCTTTTGTTCCATGTGCAAGAAATACCGGAGGCATATCCTTATTATCTTTTATATAGTAGAAAGGACTTGCTTCCTTAGCCTTCTCAGGGGCGTTCCAGACGGCAATTTTACCGATAAGCAATCCCTCGGGGCTGTTTTCGTCGCCCTTCGAAGCTGCTGTAGGATCATCTTTCAGATGAAGTACGTCGGTAGGAGGATAATAAGCTATGATTCCGTTTATATCCGGAAGAGAATCGTTCTTGCTGTCGGCACCTTTAAGATGAAGTCCCGTAAACAAGGCTGTATGTGCTCCCGATGAACTTCCCCATACAAAGATATTGTTTACATCGACACTATATTTCTGCGCATTCTCTCTCATAAAGTTTATCGCAGAGATAGCATCATTACGCTGGGCTGGAAAAACAGCCACATCAGACGGACGGTATTCTACAATGGCAACTACATATCCACGCTTTGCCATAGCTGAAATCTGTGGTACATCCACATATAAGTTTTGTTTCATCCATGCAGAACCTCTCACATAAAGAATGCAAGGGAAGATCTTGTCTGATTCTCCATAGGGCTTAGGCATGACAATCTGCAATTTCAAATCCATATTGTCCTTGGTTGCATATACCACGTCCTTCAGATAATCTAATGAATATACTTCATCTGTCTGATTGAAGAATTGTACTTGACTGTTGGTCGGAACTGCTTCGGGGAAATTTTTACTGTTGTTTCTTGGCCCATTCTGTGCATGCAGAGCCAATGAAAGACTACAGATGCCAAGGCACATTAAAATTTTCTTTTGATTCATATTCTTCTTGTTCTTGATTTTGTATGGCAAAAATAAGACTATCCGTTCGTTTACGCTTCTTGTATAATGCCAAAAACTTATCATATGACGCCAATTCGGATGCGGGTCCGGAGTAAGGGGAGAAAACAAAAAAGGTCGTATCGTGAAAGATACAACCTTTTGTGACCGCGACAGGATTCAAACCTGTAACCGGCTGATCCGTAGTCAGCTACTCTATTCAGTTGAGCTACGCGG